>Ga0247814_10000090_pt1 | contig 86325 bp, 86 predicted proteins | sample UWRJL179409R1_FD_179947 | JGI IMG/M metagenome (GOLD analysis project Ga0247814, IMG submission 179947) | Plant litter microbial communities from Arlington Agricultural Research Station in Wisconsin, United States - UWRJ-L179-409R-1 | ecosystem: Environmental > Terrestrial > Plant litter >... | reverse complement strand
CCTTACGGATTCGAACCGTAGACCTGCTGTTTACAAAACAGCTGCTCTAACCAGCTGAGCTAAGGCGGCACTTGAACTATTTTATCATATTTTTACCCCGTGGCTAGCCTTTTCGGGGTATAATTATAAGAATGACAATGAGACCACTCCCTATAGTACCAGCGCAGTTCGATAAAATCGTCGGTGGCGGCCAAGCTTTGGCTACCCTTGAAGACGGCAAAAAACTCTTTGCATGGGGTGCGCTCCCTGGTGAAGAGGCAAATGTTCAGATTACAAAAAAGAAATCTAAGCTTGTTGAAGGCTATGTAACCGAAGTACTAAAAGCTAGCAAAGACCGCGTTGAACCTCGTGACGCTGATAGCTACCTTTCTACCAGTCCTTGGCAAATTATGACTATGGACGCCGAGCAGCACTATAAAGCCGCTTTGATTGTTGAAGCATTCGAAATGCACCACGTTGTACTTCCAAACCCAGTTGAAGTATTTACTGATGGCCATGAATACGAATATCGTAACAAAATTGAGTTTAGTTTCTGGTTTGAAACCGACACTCAAGAACTTTCTTTGGCGTTCTTCCGTCGTGGTACGCACGGTAAAATTTCAGTTAAGGGCACAAGCCTTGCTGCACCAGTCATTAACGAGAAGGCTGAACAAGTACTTGCTGTGCTTAACGAAATGAAAGTAATTGGCCGCGACCTTAAGACATTGCTTATCCGTTCGAACGCTACCGGTGATGTTTCCTGGCAACTCTACGTCAAAGACCCTGAATTCGCACACGACAAGTTTATTGGTTACTTTGACGAAGGCGAAAAGGGGCAAGTTATTTTCTCTAACCCGCTCAGCCCTGCGAGTGTTATTACTGAATACCTCACACCGCATACACTTCGACTCACTGACACTATTCTTGGTGTGAAGTTTAACTACGCAACTGAAGGTTTCTTCCAAATTAACATTCCTGTGTATGAACAAGCACTTACTGATATGAAGACGTTTATTCCTGAAGGCAAGCCAGTGCTCGACCTTTATAGTGGTGTTGGTACAATAGGCCTTACTATTGGTGGCGACGACTTAACGCTTGTTGAGCTAAACAAAGAAGCGGTACGTGAAATGAAGAACAATATCATTGAGCTTGGCAAGAAGGCGACAGCCGTTCTCGCAGCCAGTGAAGACGTTACTGAATACATTACGGAAGATAAGGTTATTATCCTTGACCCGCCTCGTGCTGGCCTTCACCTTGACGTTGTTGACCGTTTACTCGAAGTGACACCAGAACGAATTGTGTACTTGTCTTGTAACCCAGTTACGCAAGCCCGCGACGTTGCGTTACTTGCTGAAAAGTACGATGTTACCTCACACAAGGGATACAACTTCTTCCCACGAACACCGCACATTGAGAACCTCGTTATCCTCGACTTACGAAAGTAATTCGAGTATACTATTTCAAGTTGCATTGACCAAGGTTGATGTAGCTTGAAAAGGTCCCGCCGATAGCTCCTGCGTGAAACGCAAATCATGAGTAGAGCGCATGCTAAGTTATGTAGAGCTTTAGCCAGTGGCTTACGAGTAGGGAACAGTTACGCCGCGATAGCTCAGTTGGTAGAGCGCATCCATGGTAAGGATGAGGTCCAGGGTTCAAATCCCTGTCGTGGCTCCATAAGTATTTAAAAAGACGCTTCGGCGTCTCTTTTGTTATAATAGGCCTATGGCAACATTTAGTTATGACATTGTATCCGAATATGACAAGGCAGAAATGAACAACGTTTTTGCGCTTGTACAAAAAGACATCTCTAATCGTTATGACTTTAAAAACACTCCAGCACAAATTGAATTCATGGCCGATAAGGTTGGTTTCAAGGTTATTGGGGCAAATGAATGGCAAATCGAGAGTATTGTCGATATCATTCGTAAGAAGCTGACATCTCGTAATCAAAGTAGTAAAACACTCGACCTTACGAAGCCGATTGTAACTACTAACCTAAAATCATCACAAGAAATTCCATTTATTGCTGGCCTTACTCAAGATAAAGCAAAGCAAATTACCAAAGTTCTCCGCGATGAAGTACCAAAGGTGAAAGCACTCATTCAAGGTGAAGAAGTGCGTGTAACGAGCGGTAGCAAAGACGATTTGCAAACTGCTATGCGGTTACTTGAGTCTCAAGACTTTGATTTTCCTCTCGCTTTTACTAACTTCCGTTAAGGTGGTTGTAAGAGGTGAGGCAATCTGTTATAATTTACCTCTGAAAGCCTCAACAGGCAAAACATTATTTAAAGTAAGTTGAAAGATATCTAATGGCAAAGAAGAACACAAAGCGTAAGTTGGTTGGATTGGTTAGTGAACTTAGTGGTCACCGTACATACTACACTACCAAGAACACTCAAAACACTACTGAAAAACTTAGCCTTCGTAAGTACGACCCAATTGCTCGTACTCACGCGCTGTACGTTGAAACCAAGAAGAACCTTGGACGCAACGAAGTTAAACAACGTAAGGGCTAGTCTTCCGACTAATCTTCTTTCAACTCATCGAGCATTTCGGCTAACCATAGTCCAGATGCAAGTGAAGTTTCCAACACCGTCTTTGTAAGGCGGTGTTGTGTTATGTAAAGATATAATTTATCGTTATTAAACTCGACGCCATGTGGCCAGAAGCGTGAAGCAATGCCAGCAACCATAGGTGAAGTTAATAATTGCTCAACATCAGCAGTGTGAGTCGTGCGGGAAAGAATTTGGTAGCGACCGTGTAATTCAGAGCTGTGGTTCTGAAGGAGCATGGTATTAAGCGGCTGCAAGTATGGTTGAACGGTAAATAGCTTATCGTATTCGCCGGCTTCACGGCCTGTTGGCGTAAGGAACACATGAGGAACCTGATTCTCATGTAAATCTATCTCAATAATGCACCACAGCTGCTCGTGTGAGTGCACACCGTGCTTGTAGCTATCGAAACGGTCAACAATACGGAAGTTATAGCCTTCATAGGTGCCAACAATGTAATCGGTATCTAAATGGGTAAGAGATGCAGTGAAGCCGCGAATAGTGTCGTGGTCATCATCGTGCTGGTTTACCATACCAAAGTGTACAAACCCCATTTTACTAGCGAATGTCTTTAATACTTTCGAACGGCTACGAAGCTGTGGCGTAAAACGCCGCACCATGTGCTTAAAAGTGGCCACCCGTACGGGCATTATTTACCTTTTCCAACGAAGTCGATAAGTGTCGATACGTATTCAGCGTGCGACCAAGTAAGTGGTGCTGGTGAAATGAAAGCGCCATCAACAGGGTCAATTTGCTCGCTCAGCATACCAGTTGGCATTGCGTGTGACTTAATCCAGTTAAGAATTTTCAAAGCGTCTTCGTTGTTATCTTTCTCAATAAGGTATTGGGCGTGCCAAAGAGTTGTAATGTACCAGTAGTTACCGGCGATACCTTGCTTAGTGCGGCGGTAATCGTCATCTTCAGAACGTGGCAACCCTGGGTTTTCGGGTGTTGTATTGAACTTTGTTTGGATAGTCGCAATAGAAGCCTGGATTTCTGGGCTGTTTGCGTCGAATAGTCCGAAGAGGAATGCTGAGTATGTAGAGGAAACATCAAGCACGGCATCGTACTGAATTTCACCCTTTACGACGTTAATACCGCGGTAGAACACCTGACGTTCTTTATTAAATAGGTGCTTGTGAGCTGCTGTTTGAATATCTTCAGCTGCAGTGCGCCATTTAACGGCATTTGCTTCTTCACCTGCAACAATGGCAAGCTCTGAGGCTGCTATGAGGGCTGCGTAGGTAACAGCTGTTGTGTAGGTACTTGTTGAGAAGGTTTGCTCCCAAAGGTCGTAGCTTGGTTTTGGTAATCCGCTAACAGGGTCAACAAATTCAGACATCCAATCGGCCATTGGGCGAATCATTGAGTGGTAGAACTCTTTAATGAGTGAACTGTCTTTGCTTAATTGGTAGAACTGAACGAACACGAACAGTACCAAAGCAGTTTCATCTTCTTGAATTGGAGGTGATACAACACCATCAGCGTGCACATACGGATGCCAGCTGCTTCCGAGGGCACCATCAGCACGATACTTGTGCATTAAGTACCCGCCTGGGTGAAGGCCGCGTTGGCAGAATTCGAAGAAACGGTAGGCTTCTTGGTAGTAGCCGAGGCGAACAAGAGGCCAAATGGTGTTTGCGCCGTCACGTGGCCATGAGTAGGCGTAGGCATCACGAGAGTAGTTCAACATAGTTGTATCAGTACTCGCCATTACTGCACCGCGTTTATCGATTTGCGATTTAATAATCATCATACTCTCAAGGAAGAGGTCTTGGTGGTCTTTTGGTAGACCTTGGGCAAAGTCGATGCTTGGCTGTAGCCACTCTTGCCACCAAGCGGCAGTTTTGTGAATACGAGCATCAATACCTTGGTCTTGGACTTGCTTGTGAATGTAGAGCGCTTCACGGTTACTCATACCAGCGGCAATCCAGTAGTGAACACGGGCAGATGAACGACCTTCAATGTGAAGTGAGAACCTTAAAATAGAGTCTACGCGGCCGTGTTCAACAAAGTTACCGCCTAATTCACCATCTTCGGCGTCTTTGTAAGTACCTTCGTGGTTTTCAATACCGAATAGGCCAATAGAGTGTTGGTCAAATGGTTTGTTGTCAGCGGTTGTACCAGAGATAACAAATGCACGGCGGCCGCGGTAGTGAAGAATCGCATCGCTATCAGGTAAATACTGTGCTGTATCGGTATTGCTTCGTGAATCACCAATAGCGAAGGCTTGGTACATAAACAAACGGATGTCACGAGCTTGCTCGAAGGTATTTACAACGTGGATGTTGCGGATAAAGACACTCATGTCAGAGTCGACGGTATCATCGAATTCAATAACAATGCCGAGGTTTTCGTTTTTAGCGATAGTGTGGCCAACTAAGCTGGTGCTTGGGTAATGATGGCTGAATGTCCAAGTGTCATCATCGGTCCAGCTAAGAACACCATCAATGTATACGCCAACCTTGTGACGAAGTGATGGGCCAGCAACGTGGTTTTCGAAACCAACATAGGGGTAGTAGAAATCGTGCACCACCCCGTATTTATTTAAGCCAACATGTAGTTCGCCATTACTTAATACGATTGATCTAGCCACTTAAGCCTCCAGTGCGGTGTGTTTCATGTAAACGCCAACGAACATCGCGGACAGCGTTAATGTAGTACAAGAATGCATCGTACGGAGAGTCGTAAGGGCTAAAGTAGGCATGAACGTCGCCATCGGTAAACCATTTGGTACACATGTAATAGGCGTGGTCAGAGGTTTGTAGTTTGCGCCAGTCAGCGATAAGTTCGTTATCTTGAGTGCGAATAACATCAGCTTCAAGTGAGTAGATGTGTTTCATCGCTTCGTGTTGCATACTGTTGCCAACCCAAGCAGTAAGGTCGCGTTCAGCGTCAGCCCAAGTAACGGTTTCAGGCATGCTAATAACGCCAGCTGGTTCGTTTGCGGCAATTGCTTCTGAGGTTGTGTAGAAGGTATTGTTTTCGTCCTCTAACCAGCGGTCGACAAATTCTTCGAAGAAACCGAATATACCGGTGTCTTCCCATTGGTGTTCGCCAAATGTCTCATAGTCCATGAAGAGGTTAACGAGCGGTTGGTCTTGAACTGATGCTTCCATCCATTGAGTGTACTTGTCGACAGTGAGTGGCCATTCAGCCCAACCGCGGTTACTGAAACGGAACGCGAGGTCGTCGCTTAAGCGGTAGTTCTTTAGAAGAAGCGCAATGTCTTTTGTGCCTTCTGGTTTGTAAACGAAGTTAGGGCTGCGCCAATCAAGAATTGGGTCCCAGCCCTCAGCAAGGATTCCCTTGAAACCGTAGCCATCTGCCCATTGTGCTAATTCGTCGTTGTAGGCAAGTTCGGTGTTACGGAATACATTTGTTTCAACACCAAATAATTCACGAATTTTATCTTTATGCATTTCAACTTGGCGTTCGAATTCAGTTCGGCTGTAGAAGAAGGCGAGTGAGTGGTAGTAGGTTTCAGCAACAATCTCAACCCGACCAGTGGCCACGAGGCGTTTGAAGCTTTCAAGAACGTCTGGTGCCCATTGTTCAGCTTGTTCGATAAATGTACCGGTAATACTGAGTGATACTTTGAAATCAGGGTGCTTGTTAAGAAGTTTTTCAAGCAGTGCGTTCATTGGACGGTATGATTTGTCGGCAACTTTGTTAAGAATCTTTTCATTGCTGCGGTTGCTTTGGTTGTCAGCATCGACAAAGTAATTGTGGTCAGTAGAGGTATCGAATACGCTGTACTCGCGAACGCGGTACGGTTGGTGAACGTGCATGTAGAGCGTGATGCCGCGTTTTGCCATTATGCGAAGGCTCCGACTAAGATATTTTCTGGTGTAGCCACTTTGGTGTATTGGCTCATGCACTTTTTCGCGACGTCGTGCCAAGAAAGGCGGGCGTATTCATTCAGGACGTTTTTACGAAGAGAGTCTTTAAGCGCAGGTGAGGTTGCAATACCAACCAGTTGGTCGGCGAGCCGTTCAACATCCCAGAAGTCGTATCGGAAGATGCTTTGGAGTACTTCGCCAACACCAGATTGGTTTGTGACGATAAGCGCGTTATCGTGGTGTGCCGCCTCAAGGGCAGTAAGGCCGAATGGTTCGCTGATTGAGCTAAGCACGAATACGTCAGACACGCTGTAAGCATCGCGCCACTGCTTGCCACGAACAAAGCCAGTAAAGAAGATTTTGTCAGAGATACCAAGGTCGGCAGCTAAACGAATAAGTTCATCGCGTTGTTCACCGTCACCGGCAAGGAGTAATGCGAAGCGGTCGTACTTCTCGGATGCTTTTGCAACGCCGCGTACGAGGTTCGCTAAGCCCTTTTGGATAGTGAAACGAGTTACTGCGCTAATAATGGTATAACCTTCGTCTTTAAGGCCCTCAAGGTAGCGGTAGGTACGGTTGTCGTATTCGTACCCGTCGTTAAGGCTTTCAGGGTCGATAGCATTGTGAACAACTTCAACCTTATCTGCAGGAATGCCGTACTTTTCAACGATAATTTTTTTCGTAATGGCGCTCACAGCAAGAATACGGTCAGCCATCATTAAGCCTTGGTATTCAATTTCATGCACAATTGGGTTGCCTTGGTTGCCGCCTGAACGGTCAAATTCGGTAGCGTGAACGTGGACGATAAGTGGTGCATTGGTAAGTTGTTTGGCAATCATGCCAGCTTCCATTGTTAACCAGTCGTGAGCGTGAATAGCGTCGTATTCTTTGCCGGGTACTAAGTTTGTGACGAATTTGTTGTAGCGGTGTTGGACATCGCGAATGGTTTTAAGTTCACCAAGTTCATCGTGACCTTCTTCTTCAAGGAGGAAGTTAGAGTCGTATGCACCCATGCCAAATTTATGTAGCGGTGAAAGCTGTGTGGCATGGTGAATTTTCATAAAGTCGACATTGTCGTGTTTCGCAGAGTACGGAACGACGAAATCAATATCAGCGCCATTTAAAGCAAGAGCCTTGGAGAGGTAATAACATGCAACTCCCAAACCACCACTATTATGTGGAGGAAGCTCCCAGCCCAACATTAAAATTTTCATAACCCCTATTTACGACTCACCGTAGCGACTCGATAGCTCCTTTATATTTCTGGCCACGTTTTCTGCCCTGATTATAGTTGTAAGCGTAGGCTTTTACAACAGCTCTTAAGCTTAAAATACAACTTTGTTGTTTATTTTTCCACAGCAGGAAGTTCGTGCGCGCGCCAAACGGGAATTGCCTGCTTGATTGGCAGTAATTGACAGTAGCCATAGAGCTCCATTAGGCGTCGTGCGAGTGCGCCAGTTCTCCCTGAAACATATATGCCATTCCATTCAACATATCCCCATTTTGGTCCGAGGGGGATACCCGACGGGTATGATGTAGAACGGAATGCCACTTGAGGTCGTTTTGTCGCTATGCGGGTGATGTTGTTTGCCACGTGTGAAGCTTGTTTAAGCGTTGGCCAAGCAGTGCCGCTGTGTTTGACGGTATTGTTATCACCAATGACGTATACGTCCTCTAAACCTTCCAGGTACGGATTCACGTTCACGCGACCGTTGTCAGCTAAATCGAAGTTATCTGCATTGTGTTTAAAGAAGGGGTTATTAGTTACACCCGAGGTCCAAATAGCGGTAGTTGTTGAGTAGGCTTTGCCTTCAATGATAATTCGGCCGTTTTCAAGTGCATTTACCTTATGGTCGGCACGAACGCGAATACCTTGCTTTTTAAGTTGACGGGAAATCTTGTTCGAAGCAGTTTTAGATAGGTGAGGAGTGATGCGTGGGGCCATCTCGACAATGCTTACCTTTGAACCTTTTTGCTTAAGACGGTAGGTTGTAATAAGTTCTTTTAAGTAGTCATTTAAGGCTGCAGCCATCTCGACACCAGTTGCACCAGCGCCAATAACAAAGTATTCCTTATCAAGTTTTTGATTCACGAGTTCTTCGTGGATATGTTCATGGAAATCTTTGATTTGGTGGATGCTTTTAATGCCATACGAATGCTCTTTCATACCCTCGATACCAAAGTAGGTAGTGACTGAACCAAGCGCAAGAATTAACTTGTCATAGTGATAATCTTTTTTACCGCCAATAAGGTGGCGCTTCGGGTCAAATGTAGTAACTTTATCAAGCACTACTTCAACATTTGGGTGGTTGGCGAAGATTGTATTTAAAGGAATGATAGATTCAGCAAAGTTCTTGCCGGTAGCAGTTGCATAAAGAGTAGCATGGTGCAAAAAATAAGATTCGTCGGATATTAAGGTAATACGACCAATTTGTTTTTTGCTCAGTTCAAGCGCGGCTTTTACGCCACCAAAACCCCCACCAACGACAACTACATGCATTCACCACTCCCTTTTCTTGTTATGTTTATGGTAACAGGGAAGAGCGTTAGCGTAAAGACTGTGTGCGAATGGTACAATACTTTTATGATAGATAAAGAAGACGCTGCTTCGTTAGTTCGCATTGCTGGGATTGCACTATCAATTGCATCTGCGATTGTAATGTTTGTGAAACCGTTTGAATACGTCGCGAATACACTTACTGTCTATTTATTGCTTATAGCTGCCGCAATATTTGTGATGGTAGGCCAGTTGATTACCATACGACTCAACCCGACGGGCCAATTTAATAACCGTCACAAACGACAAGAAGCTTGGTATGATTTTGGGTCAATTGGCGTTGTGATGATTCTGTTCGTACTTTTGTATGTTATACCTTTCGTCCAGACGCACACAACCTGGCTTGGCTAGCTGTAGACTATTCACTATTCAATCTGTTACAATTGTGGAGCTTAGGGGTATAGTACAGCGGTTAGTGCGTAGGTCTCCAAAACCTGAAACCGTGGTTCGATTCCACGTACCCCTGCCAAGAAAAATGACGAACTTCCTGTTCGTCTTTTTTCTTGCCTAGGCTACATGAAATTGGGCTACGGGAGCGGCAGCTTGCTGACGCGAACCGTGGTTCGAACACAAGGAGTAAGGCAAAAGTGTTTACATTTTTGACGGCGACGTAGTGGTGAAGCATTCCACGTACCCTCTGAACAGCTGGGATTATATTGACAATTCATACCATTTATGCTAATATATATCCATCTTTGAAGTGCAATAAATTCTAAGAGAACCCCAGTTAATCGAGCCCCCAGCTCTTAGCTGGAATTACAATTTGGAGACGTTATGGAAAACGAAAAGCCTTCTGCTGAAGTGCTTGCTGTTCGCGCTCAAGCCATCGCCCGCTTGTTCAAACGCGGACGCTTAATCCTCATCGTCGGCATCGTCATGGTGGTGTTGTACACCGCCGTACTGCCCATGATCAAGAACATGTCACCCAAGCTTCACGAGGTATATGTCGAGAACGAGATTTTCTACATGTACAACCTGGGCTTTGGTGTGCTGTTTAACGTTATGGGCATCTTGCAGATGCTCCATTCGAAGCTGCTTGCAAAGAAGAATTTGTAACTTTTCCAATTGATTGGAGTACCATGGTTAACCAGCACCCTGGACACACTGTCCTTAACCGTCTCCGCAATGGAGAAACGGTCGAAATCGAGAACTCGGGTATCTTCGTTAAGGAGATTCCTGGTGAACTACAGAACGGCGACGACTACGTCGGTGCACGCAACTCGGTCAACCTGTTGACCGTTGAGCGTATCGAGCAAGGCTGGGTCGTCCCTCGCGAGGATGCCTACTTCTTCGATTTCGGCGAATGCGTCAAGGTCGAGATTGTCGACTGCTAAATCCAATACGCCGCCCGAGAGCGTTAAATTTCGGGCAACAACCAGAGTTATTTATTATAAATAGATAGTTGTGACTGTTGAATAAGTTTGGAGCTTTTTTGCTATACTATTCCCATAAACAAGGAGTCAATCAATGATTGAATTTAGTAGTCTTAATTATTTAGCAATCGCCGCCGCCTGGATATTTAGTGTTGTACTTGGCTCATTTTGGTACTCGCCAGCAGGATTCGGAAAACTCTGGTCTGCATTGAGTGGTGTCGATATGATGCAAACTCCAAAAAATGAAACATCAAAAGCAATTATATTCGTTGTTATCAGTAGTTTATTACAAGCGATTGCACTTGCACTGGTTTTAAATAGCCTGAACGTTAATGGAGTAGGTGAAGGTATTATTGCTTCACTTGTATTATGGTTTGGGTTTACGGCATTAACAACTGTTGGGAATACTCTATACTAACGTCAAAGTTGGAAGTTCTGGTGGCTTAATGCAAGCTTCTTCTTAGTAACTATGCTTGTTAATGGCATTATTCTATCTGTTTGGAAATAGACTAGAAAATTAGTTATAATAGGTGCATGGAAAAAGTAGAACTCGTCGACGAACTCATTATCAGGCTTGAGCAACTGCAAGAAATTATGCAGATTACTGAAGACAACGTATCGATAGATAACGTACTCTTACAAGCTATTGTTAACCACGCGAACGAAACAACCTTGCACGCGGTTATTCATGACGTCGAGCAGATGATAAAGCTCAAAGACAACGAGATAAGCTATTAATGATATAATTAGGGTACTGATTACCTTGAACTCTTCAAACTGATCACCAACTATTCTCAATAACTTTTAACAGAAGGAGTCCCTATGGACGACAAGAATAATAGCGGTGCTCAGGACGTACTAGCTAAAATAGAAACTTTTAACGATACGTATCGCGATGTAGCAAAACAGCTGCATGATCTGATTATGGCGACTGCACCAAGCCTACAGCCTCGGCTATGGTATGGCATGCCGGGATACGCCGTAAAGAGCGATGGGCCCGTCGTTGTTTTCTTTAGACAAGACAAATACATTAGTTTTGGCCTTACGGAAAGTACGAACCTTACAGAGCTCGGAAGCCCCGAAGAGGGACTTGTGGAAGTTGCTTGGTACCTTAGCAAGCTTGACTCTGCGGCTGAAGCAAAGATAGCTGACATTGTTCGAAAAATAGTCGCCTAGATACCTTAAATAATACAATAAGCCTTCGTTGTGGAGGCTTATTGTATATCAAACACTAATACAGTATACTTCGAACATGAAAACATTTGAACGTCTCTCAACTCAACAACTTTTTCCAGCCGAATTCGATGAAACCACTTTAAAACTGATGAGTGCCGAAGGTTCTATGGCCGATGATAAAATCGGAATCCACACAGACTTCGTACCGATAGCGGGTGCATCTCGAACGGTTCAACGAACAATAAATTCACTCGGCTATGACATGCATCATACTTTCGATGAAAACTTCCTACTGAAGCAGCCAACCCGTGAGCAGAAGGCGCTTGCAGAACTTCGTAAGGCTCAAGATACTTTTGTATCACTTGCGTCAAATAGCGATGCGGTATCAATACCATTTGAAACTGAGATTCAAACCTATACTTCAATGATTAATGGCGCGGTTACAGACCGTATTAAGAAAATTGGTTCAATGATTGCCTCAAGGAGCGACCTGTTTATTTCTGGCCCTAATGATGGAACGCGTACATTGGCAGCAAGGTTATTAGATATGACTTCTATTGAAGATCAAGAGACCGGCTTACTGCACGATGAACTTGTCGTTGAGGGTAAAAAGGGTTCTGTTGGTTTATTGCCACGGCCATCTCGCCTGATTGGTATTCACGCGCTCCACGCTATACAGCCTGCCGATAAGGTATTAGTTATGACCAAGCCGTGGTATTTGAACAAGAAGGACAAGGAACGGACAAAGGCCGTCTACGACGAAATATATTCCCAAGTTGAACGAACTTCATAAAGCCGTTGACGAGTAATTTCGACGCTGATAAAATTAATAGTGGAAGATCAAGTGATACAGCACAAGATCATTATATGTAGCCAATCAAGTTCAATAGTTCAGTTATTTAGTTCGTAGGCTACGTCTGTTGGTGCAAATCTTCCAGTTTATTTAAGAGGCACTTCGGTGCCTCTTATTTTATTTTCTAATTTAGAATGAGATTTAAAATTATTGTACCTAAAACACTTAACACAATACTAATAATTAAGCCGGTTTTCCAAAAAACCTTTACGCGCATTTTGCGTGATTCTTTATTCTTCATACTTTCAACTTTTATACCCCAATTAGATACAAACGGTATGGCCCGCTTGCAATATCTTGTGCAGAAGCAGAGTTGTTAATTAGCGTCACTCGTACAGTATCTGTTGCGGTTACTTCGGCATATAGTTGGCAACCAATAGGGAGAACGCCTCCTGCGCGAACTTCAACAAGGTTACCTGGCTCGGCGCCAACTAATGAAGTCCCTACGGCAGTGGCACCACCAGGGCTAACAGGAGGGAAGTCAAGTACAGCGGCAACTGATCGGAACGTTCGAATATGTTCACCTCCACCAATTGATAGGCCGTGGCCTTCTTCGGCGCCGCCGACATCAACAATGTCACGAATATTGCGTTTCACTGTACCAATTTGGAAGCCGTCGTAAGAACGATTCAGGCCTGCATAGTTATCGTTCCAAATAACAGGCGTCATACCTTGTTCTGCGGTAATTTTAGACCCACGTACCATAAGGGTCGTGTTTGTCCCGCCAGCACCAGGTACAAAGTTTCCTCCGAACGCATTAGGAGTTCCGCCGCTTGCGCCGCTATTAAGCATGACGTTATCGAGAACAATTGACGTGCCAAATCGTCCACCAAAGTAAGATTGTGATGGGGTGTGCGTGGCAACTTTGCTTGCACCCTCTATAGTAAGCATCTGTAAAGCACCGCTTGTTCGTGGCCCACTAATATTTGCATTGTTTTTATACGGATACATTTGTACACCGTTTATTGAGAGAGTTTGCGATGCCTCGCCGTCGATACACTCAAGGCCCATCATTCCGCCACCCTCAATCTTTAAGTTCTGGAATGATGCTTCAAGTGAGGCACGAGTTGGCCCAACAACAGCACCTACCCCATTCCAAGGAAACCATGTTGGGTTTTTGATATATGAATTTCCACCCTGGTTTGACCAGTGCATGACACATGCGGAGTCGGGAAAAGGACCAGCGTTACAATCGTCAAAGATTGAGTCGCCAAGGTTATCAACAAAATAGCCGCAATCAAGCGCGTTAAGTGTACGGACTCGCGTAACGCCAATTCGGCTCGATGCTGCGCCTGGAAGCCATGAAAGGTCAATACAGATGTCTGCAAGGTTATTTCCGTCGATTGCAAAGTCTTCGAAAAGCGACCCGAGAGTTTGACGAAAATCGAATACTCGCGCCATTGCAGCGCCCGCCTTGAAGATAGTTGTACGCTGACCACCACCACGGATTACTCGGTTAATGACAGTATAGTCGAGGGGTCGCATAATTTTATACGTTCCAGCAGGTGCATAGCCCTCTCGAGGCTCAAGTGTTCCACCTGCAGTAATGGCAGCTAGCCATGCTGAAACTGCGTCAGTATCATCAGCTACGCCATTTCCAACCGCGCCATAGTCACGAAGGTTAAGTGGTTCACGTGCACTGTTGCGAAGAGTACGGTATTGTTCTGCTATAACTTCGACAATATCATCAGCAAGTTTGTCTGCGGTAACCGCTTTAGAAGCAAGCTTAGCTGTAGTAACCGCCCCATCTGCTACGGATGCGCTTGCGGGAATAGCCGCATTTTTCCATTTTGCAACATTTGAATCATACGTTAGCACCTGAGTAGATGCAGGTGCATTTAAAGTAACGTCTGAAGCTCCTGAAATACTAGACGAACTGCCGCTTTGTCCTCCGAAACCCATTGATACACCCTTTTTTAAATTAGAATTACACTAACAATATTCCACTACTATACTGGTTGTGTATTAAGCCTGTCAAACTGAAAGACAATACTTAAGATGTTTTATCATAGCCCCGTTTAATTAATTGAATATTAATTATTAGCGCGCTAGTTAGTGAACTATTTTTAATAGAGGTATATAATAAAGGTAGTTATGTGAGTACTCACACTGTGTTTCCACTTGCAGACTATATACAATTTCAGCTCTCCGTCGAGTACAACAGATAAACGGTCTGTAAAGTGCCACCGGACAGCTTCATACAATAAAACCCGTTACAGCTAAACAATCTTGTTTTAGTTGTTTTTTATTTTAAAACTATGGAGTAATGATATGTATAAAAGCAATGATGTAAACACTTGGAATGAATACTTAGAAACAACAAGCCGTGGCGGTGCGCCGGTGAAGTTAGACAGAATTTTGAAGCGACGCATGAAGGCGTTTTTACGGGCACGGAGGCTTGATTCAAATGTTGATATAATGCAAATAAAGTGATATAATATGCTCACTTAGAAATAAGCGCACTTTGTTATTCACCTTCAATTAAAACCTGAGTGGTGACCGTGAAAGACAATCGATGGAGAAGTCAACATGAGTAAATACCCCACAGCAGAAGACCTTGCGAAGACGCTACTGCTGTACCGGCTTGGCGAGGTGCTCAAGAAAACCAGCTACGAAAAACAGGCTGAGGTTCCGGCCGGCTCTTGGCCGACTGAAGTCCTGAGCTTCAGCGACGTCGAGTTCCTTTCGAAGCTCGGTGTCGAGTGGCACTCGCAGCCTCGGCGCAACGGAATCACCAACCTGCTTGGTGAAGAGTTCGTCGACATGAACAACCAGGGTGTCAGCCTGGAGGTTCACAAAGAACACATGCGAACCTCAATCGTGTTTGTCTCTCTCGTCAACTAACCGTTCAATCGGCCACAACCCGGCAGGGCTTTAGACTTTAGTCTTTAGCCCGCCGGGTTTTTATTTTTATATTAAACGATATGGCCGATAGCGTCACACCGCCTACGCTTGCAAATACCCCTCAATTCCACCATAAATAGTACTACCGTTTCAAGACAATGAGTGGGTGAGAGATGAGCGCCAAAAAGCGCGTTAAAAAAGAGCTTGAAAAAGCAGTTGCCAGAGAAGTCCAGGCTTTTTTGGCCAAAAAAGTACCGACGCGGTTGAGTATGACATCGACTGATGACGGCGTGGAGAATGCTGCTTGGGAAATTCCAGGGCTTCTGTATGACGAAAAGGCTTCGTATGTTGTCGGTAATGGGAAGGTCTACGTTTTCTTCGAAAACAAAGGCTTTGTACGAACGACCTTCTGGTTTGTGACCTTCTCGCAGCCAATCGACCGGTCTGGCTTCTATGCGTGTGGAACAAAAGCTGAGACTGACGTGCCACTAAGTGTTCAAGACTGGAAAATCCTTCTCGACAACATCAGAAGAATGAACGAACGGGCAGCCGCCTAAACTACAACCCGACTTTGCATATGAAAAGATCCGATAGTGGAAACCTACCGACGAATCATTCATCAGCAGGTGTCGGGTTCTTTTCATGTATTGTTGAAAAGATATATTTGTGGTGCTACTATGTTGCTAGACATACATAATTGTTGTGTAGTCGTGTCATCCAGGCACTTAACATCGACCTAAGAGAGGTTTCATTATGAACATCGCGAGGCGAGGAATCGCCCTAGCAATAGGGCTATTTCTCGTTACAAGCATGACTGCCTGTTCGGGTGCTTCGCCTATACCGGACACGCCAACGGAAGAAACGCGTACGCCAGCACCAAACAGCGGTACTGGCACGGAAAGCCTTTTTGAAGGCTTGGCCGGCTTGAATGACGGCGCCGTGCAGGCCGAAGCGGCAGAGGAAGTCCCGACTGCCCAGCTTCAGCCTGCTTCCAACTACGTCCAGGGTTCCTACACCAACGACACCAGCCTGACGGCAACGTACTGGGCGGCCGATTGGTGTCACTACTTCGTGGCTACGGATGGTGTTACGTACGGTGAAACCTGCGTACGGTCAGCACCCACGGCGAATGGAACCGCCTCACCAGACCACTTCCTGGTGTACAAGTTCGACAATACGAAAGTCGAAAACATCGGCCCAATGGTGCTTGAGCTGTATACTGGCTATGCCGGTTACACCACGTACCGTGATCTGACCGATCCCGTCTTTAACACTGTTCAGTGGGCGGCTTTTCCCACCGGAATCGCCAACCTGACGGCCGACAATTACTCGGTCGGCATTCTCGATGTAAACGGCCAGCTTGTCTGGTATACGTTGCAACAGATACTGAACATGGGGGCAACGGCACGCGCCAACGCCAATGTTCCCCAGGCGACAGTTCCTTCTTGGGACCCAGCTATCACGGTGTGGTCGTACCCGATGATTTCAAGCATCAATAACCAGATAGCCAACATTCCAAGCTTCGCTGGATAGCGGCCTGGAACATAGCCCCGATTTAAGTGAGCCTCGCTCCTTGGATCGGGGCTTGCTTAATTTATGTGCTAAAAGTGTCTGTAAGCTATCTTACAATTGCATACTGGACTAACTGGTATTGTTTGATAGTAAACAAATCAATTAGGAGAACATATGGAATCAAAGACATCTAAACTAGTCGCCATTGTAGCCATACTGGTTGCACTAGGCCTCGGACTATTCGGTGGTTACATGATTGGTAACAACATGGACGACATGAATACAAACGAATCTGCAACTACCGAACAGTCAACAGCTAAAGCTGACCTTCGCGTAGCTTTAAACAACGCATTGCGTGAACACGTAACTTCAAGCCTTACTGTTACGCGAAACATTGTTGACGGTGCGTCACAACAAAAGATTGACGGTGCAAAGGCTGCACAAACAGCTAACGCGGTCGCAATCGCAACAACTGTCGGTGACCTTTATGGTGACGACGCTAAAACTGCTATCACTGCACCATTTGTTGAGCACATCGCTCAATCAAACAACTACGCACAAGCTGTAGCTGATGGTGACACAATGGCACAAGCGACTGCATTAACTGCACTTCGCGCTGAACTCCGTAAGGTAGCAACTGTATTTAACAGTGTTATCCCAAGCGTTCCAACTGACACACTTTATGAAGCCCTTAGTGCTCACGAAGACTTGCTTAACCAAGCTGCAGTTGAATACAAAGCTGGTAACTTTGAAAAAGCTTACCAATTAGAAAACGATGCGCTTGTTCAAATCTCTGGTGGTGCTGAAGCGCTTGCTGGTGGAATTGTTGAATCAAAGCCTGACATGTTCTAACAGAACTGTTTAATAAAAAATATGCCCATCATTACGGTGGGTATATTTTATTTAGATAAGTTTTTTCGTAGCAGGTTGACGTTAACAATAGTCACGACAGTAGAGAGCCATGCGGCACTTACAACCCATCCTGCTAGTATGTCCGTTGGGTAATGCACACCTAAGTACAATCGAGAAAAGCCGATAACAATAATAAATGAGCTACCAAGTGCTACAGCAAGCCATCGGAACCGTGTATTCCAACATATGAATATAAGCGAAAGGCCTAATGCGGCGGTAATCATCGAGTGTCCGCTAGGGAATGAGAAGCTGGTTTCTACAACGAGCTGCTCCCATAAATCAGGGCGAGTGCGTTCGAAGATGAGTTTCAAAATGACGTTGAGGATTGCTGCTCCAGCGACAGTAGCGCCTACGATAAGCGCATTTTTGTACATTTTACGTCGTAGTAATAACCCTAATAGTATTGCTGTGAGTGCAATAATACCGAAAACACCACCAAATTGCGTAATGACTACAAAGAAGGTGTCGAAGAATGGTGTTGAGAATCCGTTAATACCTTTAAGTATCGCTTCATCGTAAAACAGTGTTTCACCTTCGAATACTTCTTCAACAATTTCAACGAATGCTACAACCAGCAGCATGAAGACTGAAAAGTAGACTGCCAAAGTGGCGAGCTTATGTTCAGATATGTATTTGAGAATGCCGTCAATCATTACAGTATTACGCGAGCTTAATGTCGTGCTTCTCAAAGGCACTAATAAGACGCTTGCGCATTTCAGCGGTTACCGACCACTGGTCAGACGGTTGTGTTTTACCTGAGATAGTAACTTCTACAGAACTACCAGTAAAGGTACCAATTGAACTAAATTGTGGTGGGCTCAGAATTTTATCTTTCCATTTGCTGCTTTCGGCAAGTGAATCACCAACCTGGTTGATAACGCTAATTGCGCTGTCGAGGTCAGTTGAGGCATCAAGCATAATAGAGAATTTCACCTTACTAAAGCCCATGGTCTTGTTTACAACGTGAATGATTGAGCCGTTTGGAAGATAGTGCACGTTACCGCTGTCGTCGCGAATAACTGTTGAACGAGTACCGATATATTCAACCCGGCCGTCAGCGTCGTTGATAGTAACGTAATCGCCAACACGGTACTGATTTTCGGTTATGATAAAGATACCTGTTAGGAAGTCTTTTACGAGTGCCTGTGACCCAAAGGCGACTGCGATACCAATAATACCCGCACCTGCAAACAGTGGTGATAGGTCAACATTAGGGAAGAACTGTTGAAAGATAGCCACGAAGGTAGTAACGCTCACCAATATACGCCAGATACCAGTAACAAGGTTCGCGAGGGTGTTTTGACGTTTCTCGATATCTTTTTTAGGCGAGTTTCGTAAGTGTCCACGAACGATTTGCTTAGTAATTGCACTCAGTATTTTTGTACCGAGAATATAGGTGATAATACCACCCACCAAGATGAAGGCGATAGCAACGCCAGTTGTTTGTAACCAATCTGTATATATATTCATATAGTTAGTATACAGACATACCTTTGGATATTGTAAGCATATGCGTATACTAGAAGAAATAGCTAGCCAGGAGTTTTCATGATTTCATTACCAGTTTATCTACCCTTGCAATGGATTATCATTGAAGGCGAAGAGGCATTCGCGCAAATTATCAACGCCGAAGAAAAAGAAAAAGGCGGTTGGGTGTACAAGGTTTCGACTGATGGAACTGATATTAAGTTTGTGAATGAAGAAGATATTCCGGCGTGTCTTATTGATGGCAAGTGGACGAAGAAGGCGATTGTAACCTCATTGAACGTATACTCTTAGTAATTACAGTATATATTTCTGAAATATACATTATAATATTGCTCATTGAGGAGTTGTTCTATGGGCATATATGTACCACGGTGGTCAATTGAAGAGTATGAAGCAAATGAGCCAAGAAGGCTGCCGTCTGAAACGCTGAACAGTGAGCAATTTTATTATCTTGGGTTGCCAAACAAGGGTGGGCACCCTGACGCCTATCGTGCACTCATTCAACTTGAAAATATACAACGCAACATGAGTAATGTAACGTTTGGCCTACTCTTCTACACGCAAGATTTTCAGCCGTATAACGCACGACCGGTGCCGAGTGTTACCAATGATGACTATTGGACACCACAAAAGACGGTTCGGTTTACAATTCAAAATAAACCAACTATGTATGTATCAAAAGGATACTTCATTCCATACGAAGACCCGGTTGATGACGAATTTAAAAAGGTAACCGAAGCTTTGCAAATATCTCACTTACTTGATAATTACGTTTAAGATTTAACAACTCTTTCAGACATCTCCTTATAATCGGCGTATAATAAGAAGGTTGTTAAAAAGGAGAACCTAATGAATATTGCTAACATTAAAGCTCGACAAATTTTAGATAGCCGAGGTAATCCTACCGTTGAAGCTGATGTCATCCTTGAAGATGGCACACTTGGTCGCGCTGCTGTACCCTCTGGTGCAAGCACTGGTTCACACGAAGCGATTGAACTCCGTGACGGTGACCAAGCGTATGGCGGAAAGAGTGTTTTGAAGGCTGTTGGTTTCGTAAATACCGAAATTAAGGACGCTCTTATTGGTAAAGATGTTTCCGACCAAGCCGGTATTGACCAGACTATGATTGACCTTGACGGTACGCCAAATAAAGCTCGTTTTGGTGCGAATGCAATCCTTGCTGTTTCATTAGCCGTTGCTAAGGCAGCTGCGCTCGAGCAAAAACTTCCTTTGTACCGTTACGTTGCAAACCTCGCTGGTAATACAGAATTCACTCTGCCACTTCCTATGATGAACATTATTAACGGCGGTAAACACGCTGCTGGTAGTACTGATATTCAAGAATTCATGATTATGCCTGTTGGCGCTACGAGTTTTAGCCAGTGTATTCAAATTGGTGCGGAAATCTTCCAAGCGCTCGGCAAGGTACTGCACGATAAGGGCTATGGCACAACTGTTGGTGACGAAGGTGGCTACGCGCCGGCTGTAAAGAACGGTAATGCTGAAGCTCTCGACCTTATCGCCGAATCAACTGCTAAAGCTGGGTATACACTTGGCGAAGACGTCGTATTAGCACTCGACGTTGCAAGTTCTGAGCTTCTTGAAGACGGTTTGTACGTACTTAATACTGAAGGTAAAAAGTTGAACAGCGAAGAAATGACAGCGTTTTACAAAGACCTTGCAGACCGTTTCCCAATTCGTTCAATCGAAGATGGTCTCGCTGAAGACGACTGGGCTGGTTGGGTAACACTCACGACCGAACTTGGCGATTCTTTACAATTAGTAGGGGATGACTTGCTCGTAACGAATACCGAATTCTTAAAGCGTGGTATTGAAGAAAAGGCGGCAAACTCAATTCTTGTTAAAGTAAACCAAATTGGTTCATTGACTGAAACGATTGCAGCTGTAAAAATGGCCCACGATGCTGGCTGGACTGCAGTTATGTCACACCGCTCAGGTGAAACCGAAGACACGACAATTGCACACTTGGCAGTCGGTTTAAATACAGGTCAAATTAAAACTGGTAGCCTTTCACGTACTGACCGCGTTGCGAAGTATAACGAACTGCTTCGTATTGAAGAAGAGCTTGGTGAAGGTGCTGTCTTTGTTGGCCGTAACGCATTGAAGCGAGGGTAACAATGGCATATTTAGTTTTAGTACGACACGGACAATCTGAATGGAATGCTCTTGGCCTTTGGACAGGCCAGGAGGACGTTTCTTTAACCGAACAAGGAAAAGCCGAAGCTCGTAAGGCAGCAGAACACCTGCGTGATATTACGCTGCATAAAGCACATACTTCTTCACTCAGTCGTACGCACCAAACACTTGAAGAAATCAAAAGTGCATTAAGCCACACAGATTTAGAGACGGTTCAACACAAAGCTTTGGATGAGCGCCATTATGGCGATTATCAGGCTAAAAACAAGTGGGAAATTAAAGACCAAATAGGTGATGAAGAGTTTACAAAACTCCGCCGAAACTGGGACCACCCTGTGCCGAATGGTGAAACGTTGAAGGATGTTCACGCTCGCGTGCTTCCATACTACGAAGAGCAGATTCTCGAAGACCTAAAAGAAGGCAAGAACATCATTGTTGCAGCGCACGGTAATTCACTCCGTGCCCTTATGAAGCATTTGGATGAAATTGACGATAGTAATGTCCATGAATTGGAAATCGGTACCGGTGAAGTTGTCATTTATGAAATTAGTGACGATGGCAAAGTTATTGGAAAATCTGTGCTAAATGAGGGCGGAAAAGCGTAACTTGTTTTAAACTGAGAAAATAGGTTTTATCTACAACCGTAACACCTTGATAAGGGTTACCGTTTTTGATACTATAGACGCAATACATTGGGGGTATATGAACGTAAAAAATTCACAAGGGAATATTGTGTCCCGCGCACTGCGAGTGCTTATTGAACAAATTGGTAGCAAAGTGAAATTAGCCGTAATTTGGGCTGAAAAGAATAAAATTATAAGTCTCATCATTATTGGTGTTATTTTTGTATTAATGGCGGTCGCTGTGACGCTTGCAATTATGTCACGTGACCAGCCAGCTGAAGTAAAGCAAACAGCAATTGGCCTCGAGTACCAACAAAAATTACCAGAGCTTAAAGAGTCAGTTGAAAAATCTCCTAAAGACGCTGGCGCTCGAAAAAGCTATGGCGTTGCACTTTACGCAACCGGTGACCTCGAAGGCGCAAAAAAGCAGTATGAAGAAGCCGCTAAGATTGATGACAAAGATGCGGTTGTCCTCAATAACCTTGCAAATACCTACCGCGACCTTGGCCAGGTTGATAAAGCAATCGATACCTACAAGAAGTCAATAGAGCTCAACCCGAAATCATTAAATGCGTACGCAAACTTGGCAAACGTCCAGCTGTATAGCAAGAATAAGCCGCAGGATGCAATTGCGACGTACAAGTCAGGGCTTGAAGAGCTGCCAGATAATACACAGCTGCAACAATTGCTAGCCGTTGCTTACGAGCAAGCAAAAGACACTGCGAATGCAAAGAAGACGTATGAAGAGATATTGTCACATGACGCAGAGAATGTTGCAGCTAAGGCTGCAATCGAGCGATTGAAATAATACACCAAGACGCAGGGCAGGTTGAGAGCAAAAACTAATAAGATTGGCAACGGGTGATAGGGAACATAAAACAAGGGTATGTAAAAATGACCAGAAATGCAGTGCTGTCTGCTTTCTTGTTTGTACTTAGCGTTTTTGCGGTAAGCATTTTTGCCAGTCCTGCCGAAGCACTTGCCGCACCTGTCATTACAAGTGTTGCGCCTGCGTCGGTGTCAACGGCTGGCGGTGATTCGGTTACTATCATTGGTACTGGATTCGAAGCTACCTCGAAACTTGAATTAAACGGTGTTGCAACCAGCGCTACTTACGTTGACGCTCAAACGCTTACCTTTACAACTGCCGCAAGTGTTGCTGGCGCAAAACGCGTTACGGTGATTAATAATGACGGCCAACGATTTAACCTTGATGGAGGTATTTCTTTTAAAGAACCAGCACCTACAATTGCGAGCATAACTCCCAACAAAGGCCCTTATAGTGGTAATCAAACGGTAAATATTAGCGGTTCAAATTTTTCGGTAGGTAAAAAGCAGGCGACGATGGTATCTACCGGTGATTTCTTTTCATGTGGACTATTTGACGGTGCTGCTTACTGTTGGGGTTTAGGGACGGCCGGCCAGCTAGGAAACAATGCAGCTCTTAGCTCTTCAACACCCGTACCGGTGAGTACCGACGGTGCGCTTGCTGGCAAGACAATAAAGTCATTAAGCTCTGGTGCGGGCTATAGCTGTGCACTCTCTACCGATGGATCGCTTGCTTGTTGGGGTTCAAATGGCGCTGGCCAGCTCGGTAACAACTCAACGACGCGTTCGCTTGTGCCTGTAGCAGTGACTACGACAGGCGTCCTTTCTGGCTTAACGATTACTTCCGTGAGTGTTAACTCGTCAACTACATGTGTTACGGCATCTGATGGTAAGGCTTACTGTTGGGGGCTTGGAACGAACGGCCAGCTTGGCAATGGTGGATCAGCAAGTTCGAGCGTGCCGGTTGCAGTTACGGCAAGCGGAGTGATGACAGGCAAAACAATAACATCAATTGCTACAGGCTATTACTTTACGTGTGCAACAGCACTGTCAGGGGAAGCATATTGTTGGGGTCGTAATACGAATGGTGAACTTGGTAATAACAGCACTGTCAACTCGACTACTCCTGTACTTGTTGATCAATCGGGCGTGTCGGCTGGTAAAACCTTTACCTCGATTGTGGCCACACAGCAACACGTATGCGCCTTAAGTAGCGACGGCCTTGTATTCTGTTGGGGTGCTGGAACATATCTTGGTCGAACCGGTACGGTAAGCTCTTCGGTTCCTGTAGCGGTCGATCTTACAGGAGAACTTGTAAACCATCCCTTCCTTACGATTACCGCAAAGAACTCTGTCACCTGCGGTATTGCTACCGACAACAATTCATACTGTTGGGGGCTGGGAACTTCAGGCCAGCGTGGAGATGGGGTTGCTACGACGATTGTTGCCCAGCCGAAGCCGGTCGTAACATCGGGTGCCCTGAACGGCCTGGCTACTATTGCTTTGTCGAATGGCGCGAATCACTCATGCGCCGTTGCATCGAATAACCAACTGTACTGCTGGGGAACGAATGCTTACGGGCAACTAGGGGACAATAGCACCAACGCCTCACTTTCTCCTATCTCAACATTTGTCATGCCAAAAAGTGTACCTGTCGTTACGGTAGGAGGTGCTCAAGCAAGCAACGTGCAAGTAGCGTCTCCAACAACTATTACGGCACTAACCCCTGTGAATACAGCCGGTATGAAAAACGTTATCGTATCTCAATACGACACGCAATCTACTACAGCAACAAACAGTTATGAATACCTAGCTCAAATTAGTCCGATATCAATTTCTCCAACCGCAGGTTCTACCGCAGGTGGTGATACTGTTACTGTTACCGGAACTAATTTTGACGCTAATACAAAGGTTCGATTTGATGATATTTATTTAAGTGGCTTTACGCTTGTTAACAGTACGACGATTACCTTTACAACACCTTCACAATCTTCTGCGATTAATGCTGAGGTTATTGTAGAAAATAGTTTTGGCGAACAGACGCCATCGGTATTTTATAGCTATCAAGAAAGCCAAATGACTATTTCGAGCATATCTCCAAATAGTGGTCCAATATCTGGTGGTGGAACAACAACTATAACTGGTACGAATTTTTCGGTTGGCACTAAAAACATATCCCAGATAGGCTCAGGGTCAAGCTTCGGCTGTGGAGTTTATAGCGGTGACGCCTATTGTTGGGGCTTCGCTCAAAGGCTAGGAAACGGTACAACAGTTCAATCTAACGTGCCGTCGCCTGTTGTGAAGACCGGTGTTCTTGCAGGTAAAACTATTAAACAGCTTGCGGTAGGCTCAAGTCATGCTTGCGCTGTCGCATCTGACGACCAAGCATATTGTTGGGGGATTGGTACTAATGGACAGCTTGGGAACGCCAATAGCGCAGTTCAGACAGCACCGGTTGCTGTCAGTCGAGCTGGCGTACTAGCGGGTAAGACAGTAAAATCAATTGCTGCTGGCGACTCGCACACCTGTGTGGTTGCTTCTGACGATAGGGCTTATTGTTGGGGCATAAACAGTTCTGGCCAATTAGGTACTGGTACAACGACTCAAACAAATGTACCTGTTGCCGTAGCCAATGGTGGACTTGCTGGTAAAACGATAAAATCAATCTCCGCGTCGTCTGCAAGTACGTGTGCCATTGCTTCAGATGATCAAGTGTACTGTTGGGGTACAAACACCTCAGGACAATTAGGTACCGGAAATACGAATTTATCATACAACCCTATTGCTGTTGTAAAAACAGGAGCATTCTCAGGTAAAACGGTAAAGTCTATATCTTCTGGCGCGTCACACGTTTGCGCTATAGCATCAGATGATCTTCCGTATTGTTGGGGTGACGGTAACGTAGGACAGCAGGGAACGGGAAGTAATTCTGGTAATAATGTACCGACAGCAGTCTTAAACTCTGGTACATTGTCTTTAAAAACAGTAAAGCAAGTTGCTTCGGGTGGAAATAGCAGCTGTGTAGTAGCATCTGACAATAAAGCATACTGTTGGGGTGCGAACACAAGCGGGCAGTTAGGCATCGGCTCTGCCGTAAACTCAAATATGCCAGTTGCTGTAAATACGGCTGGCGTTCTTGCCGATAAGTCAATTCAATCACTCGCAGTGGGAATTAATCAAACATGTGCGATGACCACTAGCTTTAAATCATATTGTTGGGGTAATAACGGAAACGGTCAGTTTGGAAACAACACGACAACATCCTCTAATATACCCGTCGCAATGAGCCCTGTAGTATCAGCCGATCCAAGCGTAACAATAGGCGGAAACGTAGCGACAAACATACAAAGACTCAGTAATAATTCATTGACAGCTACAATACCAGCTCATGCGGCCGGCGTAACTGATACGAGTGTTAGCCGTTATGATGCAAGTACAGTAACTGCAGCTAATAGCTACACTTACTCATCTGGCCCGTCATTAAGTTCTATTTCTCCGAATAAAGTACCGAAAGTAGGTGGCGACACCATTACTATTGTTGGTACAGGGTTTACGACAGCTAGCAAAGTAAAATTTGGAGCTAATTATGTTACACCTGTTACTTTTATAAACAGCATGACGCTCACGGTTGTTAGCCCGGGGGCTTCGGGTGCTGGTTCTGTTGATGTTACAGTTGAGGATGAATATAATCAATCTGCCACTTCTATAAATGGATTAACGTATCAAAATGCAGCGATGACAATTGATACACTTTCTCCTACTGGCGGCCCAACCGCAGGTGGGCAAACGGTGACATTTACTGGTACAAACTTTATTCCTGGGTTTAAACAGCTCTCCCAAGTTACTGCAGGCTGGAACCACTCTTGTGGTATTTACGACCAACAAGCATATTGTTGGGGAAATAATACATCTGGCCAACTTGGCAATGGCACGCAAACTCGCTCTCAGGTTCCTATAGCAGTTACGGCTACGGGCGTATTAGCCGGAAAGACAATTAAGTCGATTTCTGCCGGGTCTGAACATACCTGTGCTGTTGCTTCGGATAATTTAATGTACTGTTGGGGTGATAATACTTATGGCCAGCTTGGTATCAGTTCAACGACTCGTTCTTTGGTACCAGTGGTGGTCAATACAAGTGGTGTACTTTCTGGAAAAACAATTAAATCTATGGATGTTGGGTATATCAACAGCTGTGCTGTTGCCTCTGACGACCAAGCGTACTGTTGGGGTTATAATGTTCGTGGACAAATTGGTAACAACTCCACTACGCAGTCGACTGTTCCTGCCGCCGTATCGACAACTGGTGTACTTGCCGGAAAAACAGTTAAATCTATTGCAATCACACTGTATCACACATGTGTGATTGCTTCTGATGACCAGGCCTATTGTTGGGGTGAAAACGGCGGTAAGTTAGGAAATAACAGTTCTGCTCAATCAAACGTACCGGTTGCGGTCACTACTTCAGGCGCGTTAGCGGGGAAGAGTATAAAAACTATTGCGCCAGGCTATAGCCACACGTGTGCACTCACGACAGATAATAATGCGTATTGTTGGGGTACTGGCGACGAAGGACAACTCGGTAATAGTTCTAATAACCCAACACTCGTACCTGTCGCCATAACTAGTTCAGGGGTATTGGCAGGTAAAACTATATCTTCACTCTCGTCGGCTGAATGGGATTCATGTGTCATTACCACCGAAGGAAAAGGATACTGCTGGGGTAGGAATACCGACGGTCAGCTCGGTAACGGTACGACGACTGTTTCAAATACTCCAACTCCTATTGATATGAGCGGTGTATTAAACGGAAAAACAATTACGTCAATTTCTGGTTCGTACTATCATACCTGTGCGCAGGCATCTGATAATCAAGCGTATTGTTGGGGTACGAACGGAAATGGTAAGCTCGGAAATAATTCACTCGCAGATTCGTATGTACCTGTTGCTGTTTCAAATATTTCAATTCCAAAACAAATGACAATAAGTATAGGTGGTTCACCGGCGACGAATGTGCAAATACTTTCTCCTACTCAAATGACTGCTATAACACCAGCGCATGCTGCTGGCGTGAGTAATGTCGTTGCAACAAGTTACGACGACCAAGTTGTTACAAAGTCTAATGCATATACTTATGTAAATCCTCCGGTTGCTTCAAGCATCTCTCCTGCAACGGGCAATATCGCTGGAGGTGATACTATCACTATGTCCGGATCTGGCTTCGCAGGAAACTTAAAAGTAAAAGTTAATGGTGTCTATTCTCCAACCGTTACGGTCGTGAATGGAACAACACTTACTTTCATTACCCCAGCTAGTTTAAAGCCGGGAGTGTATAGCGTAGCTGTTGAAGATGATTACGGTCAGACTTCTACACTTACTAATGCTTTTACATATCGACTTTCTGACCCAACTCTTACATCTATTTCCCCGGCAGCTGGCCCGATGGGTGGCGGCACAACAATTACTATTACAGGAGCAGGCTTTGTTAATAATCCTGACGGCGCAACCTGGTACCAGGTGAATGTAGGCGGTGTGGCTGCAACGAATGTAACGTACGTTAATGGAACGACACTTACTGCACGCACACCATCTGGCGCTATCGGATTAAAGGATGTTTCCGTTTCAAGCATTTATACAAATACGGTTACTTTGGCGAATAGCTTTACCTATAATGCGCAATCTTACGCGTTTACCAACACTGCTCTCGACTTAGCAAAAGATGAAGCAGGTACGTTGACAATTACTGCTCGCAACGCGAGTAACAACCCAGTTACATCACCAACGCCAACGACAGTTACATTAGCTTCGACATCAGCGGGGGGTGCGTTTGCGCGAAACCTTACGGAGGATATTGCAACTCGCTGGACATATACAACAGTTGTTATCCCGGCAGGGCAATCATCGGTTAATGTGTATTATAAAGATACAATTTCAGGCACTCCAACTATTACAGGTGCGGTCGTGGGCGCAACATCATTTACGCAAAATGCTACTATATCTTCACCGTTCAGGTTTGTCGTAAGTGGCGTTAGTGATCCAATTAAAAGTGGTGTCGCGAGTTCAGTGACTATTCGTGTCACGGACAAAAACGGTAACCAACGAAACGATTACACAGGTACGATCGTATTTAGTTCAACCGACCCAGCGGCTACAGTACCAGCAAACTACACAATGAAAGCAAGCGATTATGGTATTAAGACATTCACGAATGGTGTCGTAATGGGCAGTGTTGGTGATTACTGTGTGGTTGCTGCGGATTCTATTGATGGCACAGTTGCTCGTGGACAGCAATGTGGTATTACAGTGCAAGCACCTAACACTGGAACTATTAGTAAGCTGGCTATCATCACACCAGAGCAACGTATAACTGCGGGTAAATTCAGTTCGCCAATTACTATTCAGACACAAGATGTTGATGGTGTGAGTATTCCAGTAGCGGCTGATAAGCAGATTTTCCTCCACTCTCCATCAGCAACAGGTGAATTTAGCACTGACGGCACAACTTGGTCGGGTGTGATGCCGGTGACTGCCATCATTAAAGCTGGTTCATCATCCGTGAACGTATACTTCCGCGACTCAGCTGCCCATACGACAACTATTAAAGCTATGGATAATGCCGGTGAAGCAACTGGTGGAGACTTTGGTTGGTTGAATGCAAACCAATCTATTACGACTGGCTTGTCACCACCTACTAAGATGCGTGTTACAGGCTTGCAAGCTATGATCAGTGGTCAGAAGTCGAACTACTTAGTTGAGCTGCTCGATGATGCTGGTAACCTTGTAAGTGCAGACTCAGATATCACTATCCGTGTCGACGGTGACACATCGACTTCTCGTTTTTACTTCCCAACAACCGAAACTACCGGTGTCGTAGGCCCAACAGAATTTACTATCCCATCAGGCCTTACGGGAACTTCGATTGAATTCAGTGACACAACGCTAAGTGTTAGTAATAACTTTACGACACTCACGTTTGTGGATGGACGACCAATGACCGAAACGGCTCGTTTACAAGATGCGACAAAAGACGTGCAAATTGTTGCAGCTTTCCCGACAAAGATTACGCTATCTGCAGTACTGGCAACAATGGAAGCAGGGGATTCAACTGCTGTGGATGTTCAACTATTAGATAGTGCGAACCAAGTAGCTCCAGCCATTGAAAACACTGTCATTGGCTTGGGTAGCTCAACACCAAGTGGTGAATTCTCATTAACACAGAATCCATTTACGCCAGTAAGCTCTGTAACGCTTGCTCAAGGTGAGAGTGCAAAAAGAGTCTACTTCCGTGATACGCTTGCTGGCACAAGTACGTTAAGTGCAAGCCGTGCAGGTATGACATCGACACCTGATCAAGTTGAAATTACCTCATCTGATACTGCGAGCTTCGGTATCACACCTTTGACAAGCTCAGCTGCGCTTGATGAAAGTTCTGAAGCGTTTACCGTTACTGGCTACGATGTGTTTGGTAACGTTGTTGTTCAAGATGCAAATTTGAATGTGTATCCTTATAGTAATCAAACAACGACTCGCTTTGCAGCATCTGCAACGGGGCCATGGAACCTGAACCCAGTCGCAATTCTCGCTGGTCAATCATCGGTACAGTTCTTTGCAAAAGACACCACATTCTATAGCGGTTCATTACAACTAACAGCCAGCGATAAAGCAACGCTTGATAACCCTGATGTTGATATCGCCAATGCGACGGCGTCACTTTCTATTACAAGCCAAGCGGTGGCGAGCATCGCGATTACCTCTACAGCACAGACAGTTGTTGCTGGAAATGTTTCGAACAAAATTGATATCGAACTACGCAAAACAGATGGTAGTCCAGCAATCCAAAATGGTTCTACGAGCGTTAACATTTCCATTGTTGATGGTAAATTTATTGCAACTAATGACTCAGCAGCACCTGCTATTGGTTCTGTAGCAATAGCACAAGGAACTGCAACAGCTTCATTTTACTACTATGGTGAAAAGGCTGGTGCTCAAACGATTACCGCGACAGTTGCGAGCACGAGCACTTCAACCACTCAGCCATTGATTGTTCAAGCAGCGGCTCCGAGCAAGGTCGTGTACCAGTCACAAACTCCACCGGTAGCGCCAAATGTCCCAACTGCGGTTATGCGTGCGGTTATCCGTGATGCTTATAATAACGAAGCGACATTCAATACCGATAAGACATTGTCACTGGCATCGAGTTGTGGCACTGGTTCGTTCTCATTAAGTAATTCAAACTGGCAGCCTATTACTGCAATTAATATTGCCGCTAACTCAAGCGATGCTAACTTCTACTATAAAGACACGGCACCTGGTGATTGTACGGTAACGGCTACGATTGCCGGCATTACGGCCGCATCGCAACAAGTTACCATTACAAGCTACCTGGTTGATAATATTATCTTCACAACCCCAGCTCGAACTGTTAAAGCGGGTGATAAAACAGATGTCATTAGTGTTCAGCTTCGAAATGCAGATGGTACTCCTGCAGTCCAAGACGGTAATACGCAGCTCCAATTAAGCGTTCCGAGCGGTCAATTCTATCTGAACGCCGGCGACACCACATCTATCAGCACAGTAACCGTTGCGGACGGTGAATCAACAGCTTCGTTCCACTACTCAGGAACACTAGCTGGTTCACGTTCTATCAGCGTTAATATGTCAGGTGTAGCCAGCCCTGCTACCCAACAGGTGACAGTAACACCAGAAGTAGCGTCTCGACTGGCATTTACAACTCAGCCGCAAACTATTGGCGAAGGTGAGCCTTCAGGTGTTGTGCACGTTGCTATTCGCGATAGCTATGGCAATACATCGGCATTAACAAGTGATAAAACTCTTAATCTTGCATCAAGCTGTGAGACCGGAACTTTCTCTGAAGATAGTCTTAATTGGCAACCAGTTGCGAGCATTGAGCTTGCGAGTGGGAGTACCGATGCTACCTTCTATTACAAAGCGATGATTCAAGGAAGCTGTAACTTAACGGTATCTGCAGCTGGGTTGTCATCTGCATCTCAAACCATGACTATTACAGATAGTAACTTCCCAATCCGCATTGGCTTAACAGCGCCATCAACAACCCTTACAAAGGGTGAGACGCGAAGTGTGTCGGTGACATTACTTGACCAAAATGGTGATATTTCTGCCGCGAAGGTACGAACGGTTGTTACAATGTCTACTTCATCTGATGGAGTGTTCAATACAACTAATGTCGTGTTTAACCCTGGTGTATCGACAAACACTGTAACGTACCGCAACAACGTTGCTGGACAAGTAACTATATACGCTCGCGACCAAGCAGGTTCGGCTGATGAATTAGGAAGCTTAATAGACGCCAGCGCTAACCTTACCTATATTGATGGTGCAGCAGCTTCGGTAAAGATTACTGCTGCAGCATCAACGGCGCAGGTAGGTGAGTCAACAACTCTTACAACTGCATTATTAAACGCATACGGGTTGCCAGTGAGTGCAGTTGCTAATACGGCTGTTACATTAAGCACTAATAATCAAAGCGGTACGATATATGACGCAAATGGCAATGTTGTTACGCAAATCACTATTCCGGCAGGTCAATTGCAGGCAACGGGCGCCTACCGACAAACACAACTAGGCAACGGAACAGTCACAGCGCAATCCGCAGGCCTAACGGGTTCTAATGTAACTATTAATGTCATCTCAAGAGATAGCATTGCTGAAATTAGGTTCATGACCGCACCGACAACCATCGACGTTGGTGTGAACGGTACGTATAGAGTCGGCCTGTATGACGAGTTCGGTAATATTGCTACGACCACTAACTCATTAACATTGTATGCAGCTTCGAATGCTTCAAGTGTGATATCAAATAATGGTCAGTTCACTATTAGTGCGGGCGCTTCAAACGCAACCTTCGTGTACAAACAAAATACAGTTGGGCCGTTTACTATTACTGTCGATGATTCTCCAACCGGCACGAGCGGTGCAATAAATGCAATTACCCATACCGGCCAAGCAGTTGCAGGTACCCCTAAGACCTTCCGAATTAATCCATCGAGCGCATCACTTGAACGTGGTGGCGTAACTGATGCAATTAAAGTTGAGCTATTGAATGCAAATAATGAACCGACAGCTGCCACAGGTAGCGGCCAAGTAGTGACAATCGGGCAACAAAATGGCCCTGCACGATACTCGTCATCGAAAAATGGTTCGTTCGCCAGCCAAATTCAAATAACAATTCCTAATGGCCAAACAACCGGTGAATTCTACTATCGAAATGAAGTATCTGTAGCTGGAATACATACGTACCCAGTATTCTCAACATTCGAGGGCCAGCAGCAAAGCAAAGCCGGTTCGGTAACAATTCGTTATGGCGAGCCGACTCAGCTTTCGTTTATTACCCAACCAATCGTAGTTAACCAATATAGCCCATCTGCCGTACTAACAGTTCAGCAGCAAAACCAATATGGCATTGCTGTACCGACAAGTGCAGACAAGACTATTCATCTTACGAGCAGTGCTGCAACCGGCCGATTTGGTAGTTCAAAGACCGACTGGGACGTAAGTAGCGTCATCATGCGTAACGGTTCATCTACGGCGAGCTTTTACTATCAGGATACTGTTGACGGCCAACGAACAATTACTGCAAGCGATACATTACCGCTCAACCCTGACGTATTATTAGTAAACGCGACACAGCAACTGAGTGTTGTGCCATCTTCAAATGTTCCGCGCGTTGTTAATAACTTCCTCGTTACCAATATCTCTGACCCACAAGCCCAAGGGACACAAAGCTCGCTTGTATTGATTGCTCGTGATGTTGATGGGTATATTGTTGAAGACTACGCAGGTACGGTTTCATTTACAAGTAACGACCCTGATGCACAACTTCCAGACACCTACACATTTGTACCAAGCCGCGACAAGGGTGTCCGTGTATTTACGAACCAAGTAGCGTTCGCAAGCGAAGGTGAAAAGACAGTCATCGTAACTGATGTTAACGGTATCTCTGGTGAACAGGCTGACATTACAGTGGGCGAGGGGAATACGAACCCAGTAACGGCATTAGTAATTACTCAACCCGAATCGCCTGTGACGATTGCGCCAAATACGACATCACCAAATATTACCGTTGAACTTCGTGATGGCGCTGGCCTATCTACAAACGCACCAGTAGGCGGTATGGATATTCGCGTTACAAGCACTATGGAGACTGGTCAATTTGCAACGAGTGCCGGTGGCCCGTGGGTAAGTACATTAGTACTGACTGTCCCTGAAAATATTGGCTATGCAAACCTCTACTATCGCGACTCTGCGGTTGGCAATGCGTCTATTACTGCGTCAGACTGGGACGGTGCACTCGATAGCCCTGCTATTGATAACGCGACGCTCGACGTGATTATTCACCGCACCTATGTTGATGGCGTGCGCACAGTGCAGACGCTCAACGCTCTCGGTGAATATGAAACAAGTGCGCAACTATTTGCACGAAACAGTGCGGGGGCGATTAACGGTAAAGTAACAAATAACTTTACATCGCGTAACTTAGTAAACGACCAATTGGTTGCGGTTGAATGGCGCACTCAATGGCGCCAGGGTGTAAACCTTATCAAGAACGATACCGCGAGTAACCTATCAAGCTTTGCAGTAAATATCGACCCAGTGCAAACAACTGCTGGAGCAAGCGATTTCTACGCTGTTGCCGAAACAACTGAAACAACTTTCGCAGATACCTTTAGCGTTGTGAGCAAGCAACTACAAACAATGGTGTCGCACTGGAAGGCGACTATTGCTGCGCCAGAATACGCGTTAAACAATAAAGACATTGAAACAATCCTTAACTTTAAGAACGGCAATACACTCGCCAGCCCGGCAACTGCAAACATCTTCCTACTAGCAGCTGACGCTACGAACATTGCAGGTGCTGTACATGTTGATGGCTTCGCATCGCCAAACTCAACACTTGAATATACTATCCCGGCGGGTATTGCGACGCTTGGTGGTTCGTATAAGTTACTAGCTGTTACCTATGACGCGAACGGCAACACGACATCACAAGTGGTATCTGAGCCATTTACCGTACTTGAAACTGCACCAATTGATGAGATTCCACCAGTTGTTCCGGTTGTACCGACAACTCCTGCTGGCGAAGACACTCCAACCAACCCTGCAGACGATACAGAAACCCCTGTAGTACCGGTTGAACCTGTCATTCCTCCAGTCGTGCCAATTAAACCGGTAACACCACCAACAACTCCAGAAACAGTCAATCCATCTGATACTGAAGGCGCTCGTGATGCTGCAATTACTGCAGGTGTTATTACAACCTACGCAGCGACGATTTTCGTAGGCGTATTCTTGGTTCGTGAATCATATAAAGAATGGGCACGCATTCGTCGTATCCGTTCAGTATTAAAGCGCGAACAACAACTCGCTGCAGATAAAAATACATTCTTATCACTCGCTTCACACTACCTTCGAACACCAATTACGATTCTGGATGCGGCTTCAAGTATGGTTCCGACAAGTGCAACGCTGAGTGCTGTAGCGACTTCACTGCGCAATAAGGCGAATGCGCTGCTTGAAAACGGTGCGGCAACGTCGCTTGCTGAAATTGTGAGCCCGGATGTTAAAAAGGTGACACGCAGTGCATTCAAGTCTATCTACTTCTGGTTACCGATTATTATATCGATTGCATTAACAATTGCCGTCACTACATTATTTAACGTAGCGGCAAGTGGTGCTGATTTGAACAACGCACTCGTCTACACCGTGATTATCGCTGTTGCACTCGCACTGATTGTTGGCTTTGGCGCTCGAACGGTCTTCATTAATAAAGAAGTTGAAGAGGCTAAGCAAGTTATGGAACTGCACCGCGCACAACTGTTCAACGCTAAATCAAACTTCATTATGGCTATCCAAAATGACCTTGCGAATGAAATTGCACAACTGCGCGTCACGCTGTCTTCTCCGATGATGATTCCTGAGAACGTCAAGACAATCATCCTTGATGCAACGCAGCGCCTAGAACAGCTTGTATCAAAGCTGACGCTTGTTGCGCAGATTAACGGCATGGCGCCAGTCGTCGAATCGTTCACCCCGCAAGACCTCGTGCAATCAAGCGTACAACGTTTGCAATCAACTATTACTGATAAGAAACTAGCGATTGTTGAACAATACGACGAGAATGCTGCCGTTTCTCAAGACCAACGATTGTTAAAGTACGTAACCGGTACTGTGCTTGATAACGCAGTGATGTTCTCTAAGCCCGGCAGTATTATCGATATCGATACATCGAAGCATGGCAAGACAACTCAAGTTTCTATTACTAACGAAGACAGCTCATTTGGCTCGGTAGAGAAGTTGACTGCAATGTTTGAACCGTTCAACCACGCGACACACGAGGATGACTTGACGGTCGAAGGTATGGGATTGAGCCTTTACCTCGATAAGTTGATCATGAACCACCTGGGTGGTGATATAACTGCGAGCAACTCAGCATTGCATCGAAGTGCGTCGATTAATATCTCATTCCCATCTGTTAAATAGCATAGGCATATTGACTTTTTATAACGTTTGTGCTATTATATAAATCTCAATAGGCCAATCCTAGTGAGCGCACCAGACCAATCGAGCACCACCCAGCTCTTGGCTGGCTATACAACTTGGAGATAAAATGACAAATGCGCAGAAAGCACCCGTCGACCCTTCGGAAGCGAAGAAGGAAGCCCTGAAAGCTAACCGAAATGAACTGAAGGGTTCGCTCATCATCATCGTACTCGGCCTTGCAGGGCTGTTCTTGCAGTCGTTTTTTGCGAACGCAGGGCCAGGGTACATAGATAGTGTTTTGATCTTCGCTCTGAACATTGCTGCAATCTTCGCCTCGCTTTCCGGCTTAGGTATCGGCTTTGTTCAAGCCGTTCTCGGCATTCTCATCCACTTCGAACTCATCGCTGAGCTGAATTCGAAGACCAAGTAACACCCGCCCGAGAGCCTAAAAACTCTCGGGCAACAACCAGATTCATTTATTTCGATAGATGAATGTGATTGTAAGCTTCATGACTGTATAATGAATAGAATATGAAGACAATCAAAGTATCTATTCAGGATGAAAACACCCTCGTCCTCCAAGAAGACGCCCAAAAGGGTGACCTCGTCGACCTAACATCAATTCACGAGACTGACATTGATAAAGCATCTATTAAAAGTATCGTTAATTCAATCAAGATGGACGAGTTTAATGCCCAGCTCAACAAAGAAAAGCTTAACATTGAGCGCGAAAAAGAACTTGAAGCGCGTCTTAAAGAGCAAGAAATTCTTGAACGTTCAAAAGATGCTATTGCTAAAAAAGAACAAGAAATAGCTGCCCTTGCTTCAAAGGTTGAAAGCATCGCGAACCAAACCGAAGCCGATGTTAAATTGAAAGCACTCCAAGACCAGCAGCGTATTGAAGAAGCCTACCGCCAGAAGCTTACCGACAAAGAGGCTGAAATTAGCGACATACGACACAAGAAAGAGCTCGATGAAGAAAAGCTAAAAGAACAGCTTCGTTCAAGTGAAACTGCCTTGGTTTCGCTCAAAGAAATGCGATCAAAAATGAGCACTAAGATGATTGGTGAATCATTAGAGCTACACTGCGAAAATGAGTTTAACCGTATACGTCCATTCGCATTCCCTAATGCAGAGTTTACAAAAGACAACAAAGTTTCAGCGACTGGTTCAAAAGGTGATTACATTTACCGTGAGAACGACGAGAATGGCAATGAGATTTTATCTATTATGTTCGAAATGAAGAACGAAGATGACCACACAGCTACAAAGCACAAAAACAAAGATTTTTTTAAAGAGCTTGATAAAGACCGCCGCGAGAAAGGGTGTGAGTTTGCAGTCCTCGTAAGCTTGCTCGAGAAAGATAACGAATACTACGACGATATCGTAACTGTGCATGAGTATCCAAACATGTATTCAATTCGCCCGCAGCACTTTATTACGACTATCGGTTTCCTTCGCCAAGGCAATATGAAGTCGCAGGAACTACGTAAAGAAATTCATGTACTAAACAACCAAAACATCGACGTGACGAACTTTGAAAACAATATGAATGCATTTAAAGAAGCCTTCGGCCGGAACTACAACTTGGCTTCTGACCAGTTTACCAAAGCGATTGATGAGATTGATAAGACTATCGACCACCTAAATAAGGTGAAGGATAACTTGTTGAAGTCGGATAATAACCTTCGTTTAGCAAATAATAAGGCAACTGACTTGAGTATTAAACGTCTTACGTCAAATAGTCCTAGTGTCGCAAAAGCTTTTGAAGAAACGAATTAAACTTCTTTAGCCCTAAAGCAATAGTCTTCATGGTCGTTAATCATACCTGTTGCTTGCATGAATGCAAAGCAAATAGTCGGCCCAATAAACTTAAAGCCACGTTTTTTAAGCATCTTACTCATGAGTTCGCTGGCTTCAACAGCTTCTGACTGTTGTTTGTGAGTAAGCGGCTGGTTGTCTACGAACTGCCATATGTAGTTATCGAAGCTACCAAACTCTTCTACAGCCTTCAGGTATGCCTTCGCGTTCTCAATTGCAGCGTTAATTTTCAAGCGATTACGAATAATGCCAGGGTTGGCCATTAGTTCAGCACGTTTCTCTTCGGTGTATGCAGCAATTTTATGAGCGTCAAAGTCATCAAATACTTGTTTGTATGTAGCACGCTTTTTAAGAACAGTTAACCAGCTAAGGCCCGCTTGTGCGCCTTCTAGGTTTAGCATCTCGAAGAGGAGACGGTCGTCATGAACAGGTACTCCCCATTCTTCGTCATGGTAGGGGATGAACAGCTCGTTTGTTTCAGACCAGTAGCAACGCTGTATTTTATTCATGATTACTCCTTACTTATTACCTTAAGTATAGCGTGGTAATGTGAGATAAAAATAAACTATTTAATCTTTATGCCAGCTTCAGCTGCGAAAGTTGGCGCTAACTGCATCAACTGGTCGTAGCTCATAGTCACACCACGAAGGCTATTGATACCATTTATACCTTCAACGCTCGATTCTGAAATATCAACACTCATCATCCGCGCACTGGCGAAGGTAATTTTATTAATAGTGCAGTTAACAAACTCAACATTCTTTAGTTTTGCATCGTAAAAATCAACATCATCGATGACACAGTCTTCAAACGCAACGTTTTCTAAATGCGAGAAACGAAAGTTCACCAGTTCAAGTTTACAGTTCTTAAAATCAACGTTCTTAAGTGTGCCATTGGTAATTTGCAAACCGCTACAGCGAGCACCGTCAATTGATACGCGGTGCCAACTTCCTTCAGGGAACTTACTCGCGGTGAAGTTACAACCACGAAAATCACAATCCGTCACATCAAACCGCGTAACGCTAACTTGGGTAAAATCTACTTTAGACAATAATGATTCCGATAAACTTGTTTTTTGAAGGTCAGAACTTGTGAGCCACGTGTCTTCAATATGGTAACCGTCAATAACATCTTCGTTGCTGAATAGCTCCATAACATCGTCAGGTTTTCGTAAGGAGTTAGGGAGTGACGGGCGAATTATCTTCATCGGGTACTTTCAATATACCAATTGGCCGTAACTATTAATAGAATTGCTTTTTAACTGACTGTCGTAACACCTATTCCACCTCAATAATTTCGCTATACCATGTATAATAAGAAGTAATGCATAACCAACTTCGCAAAGTCATCAAAACACGGCTGTTTTTTGCTGTTTTGTTTGTTTTAAGTTCGGTAACGAGTGTCCTAATTACTGTTCCACCATCGGCGAAAGCAGCTACATTTAGTATGCAAACGGGCTATTACACCGGGACTGGAGTAGCCGGCAAGGTCGTAAGTGGGCTTGGGTTTAGGCCTGACCTGGTTATTATAAAAGCGTCTAACCAAGCCTCGGTTTCATATTTTAAAACCAGCGCTATGCCGACAGGTAATACAGCTTATTTCAACGCCACTACTGCAGATAGCACAACTAACGCAATTACATTAAATAGTGACGGGTTCACATTAGGAGCGGGTTTTACTAACACGGCAAATATTCACTTCATGTGGACAGCATTTTCAGGGTCAGATTGTACTTCTTCGGGAACGTTCTGTGTAGGAACGTATACCGGTAACAACGTAGACGACCGTGACATTACAACAGGCTTTCAACCAGGTATTGTGGTGAACAAACGCTCAACGGCTTCGGCGCCACACTTTCGCACGGCATCTATGCCTGCAAATCAAACGGACTATTTCACGAGCCTAGCAAACGACACAGCCGGAGGCCTTATAAAATCTTTTTCAAGTAATGCATTTCGAGTTGGTTTGACAGATAACACCTCGACAGGTGTATACAACTTCTTCGCATTTTCGACTGGGTCATCGGTAGCAGCAGAAGGTTCGTATATCGGCGACGGAACAGACAACCGAAATATAACAGGGCTCAGTATTAAGCCTGATTTACTGTTTATTAAAAATGACAATAGTGCAACAGATACAAGCCGACGCGCAGTCATGTCAACCAACCAACACAACGGTGACTTAGCCAGTTTTCCAGCCGATACTTTGGCTGATTTACCAAACTATATTCAGCAGCTCAACACTGACGGATTTCAAGTTGGTAACAGTGCTGGTGTCAATGAAACGGGGATGACCATGTACTGGTTTGGCCTTTCGGGCGTCCCTCCGCAACCTACAGGAAGCGGTACGTATAAAATGGCCACGGGTACATTTACGGGTACTGGTGCAGCTCAGACGATTTCTGGTGCTGGCTTTGAACCCGACTTAGTAATCATTAAAGACAACGCATCGAACTTAATGATGTTTCGTACAAGCATGATGGCTGGTGATACTACGGCCTACTTAGGTTCAACAACAAATAACGTGACAGGGGCAATTACAACGCTTACAACTGATGGGTTTACTGTCGGAACGAGTGGAATTGTTAATACGAGCGGGAATATCTATCAGTGGCAAGCATTCGGCAATGCATATAGGCCAGATACCAAAAAGGGTGCTGCCGATTTTGCTGTTGGACAATACTTTTCTGGCGGTACAGACAATACAAATATCGCTGGTGTTCCTTTTCAAATGGATTATGTTGTCGTGAAACGACTGTCTGGTGGAGCCGGTACTTTCCGCTCAAGCGAGCAGACAGGGGACACTTCTAGCTCACTCTCAACAATTGCTGACGCACCGAATCAAATTCAAAGTATTACTCCAACAGGTTTCCAAATCGGTACTGCTGCAAGCGTTGCTTCAGTTAACAACCTTTATAGATGGTTTGGGTTTAAAAATAGCGAAAGCTTCAAAGTTGGAAGCTACACCGGAAATGCTACCGACGACACTGCTATTGCATCTGTTGGATTTAAGCCAGATTTAGTATGGATTAAGCAATCAACCGCCGTGGCAGCTATTTCAAAACCAGCAACGCTAGCAGGTGATAACTCGCAGTATTTTGTAGGAACATCTAATAGTACCGGAAAAGTAAAAAGTCTTACTACAAATGGATTTACCTTAGGAACAGGTGCTGAAGTAAATGCGAACGCTGGGAGTTATAAATACGCTGCCTGGAAAATACCCGGCTCTGCAAGTATTGGCGTGGTTTCGAGTGACATTGTCGATAACAGCGGCAACCCGGTCGCAGCCCCATCTTTTGCAATGAATAACACAAGCGTTCCTTTTAGCTGTACCGAAGTATCGGGAACGCTTGGTACAACCGGACAACGTATTCGTGTTTCTAATTCTAGTTCAAGCGCAACCTGGTCAACCTCAATTGCAGCAACAGCTGGTGCAAATGCGTTGTGGCGCAATGCGGGTGATACGAAACAATATGATTACAATGAATCGAGCGGGTCACCTGTAGGTTGTGCGGACGGCCCTGATGCTGATTCTGTAGCTGGTAAGTTACGCATTGAACCATCTACCGGTACAATTACACCTCAAAGTGGCTGTACAGCAGCAAATATCGCTTTAGGGACAAACTTAAACTTTGATCAATCAACAACGAGCGCTATTACTTTAATGTCTGCTTCGAGTGGCGCAGCTACAAACTGCTACTGGGACTTAACAGGGGTGAATCTTCGCCAGTATCTACCCGCGAACCAATCGAATGATAGCTACAACTTAAATTTCACCGTTACCACTGTTGCTTCTTAAGCTTTTCTCATTGTGCTAAAGCTTGAATATGCTAGAATTAATATAGTATTAGCGGAAGGAAATAGATGAAAAAATTTACTACGGTGGCAGTAGCCAGTCTTGTAGTTCTTGGCGCTGCTTTAAGCATGGCAACTGTCAGTTATGCAGCCAATAACACAAACGTTACACAAACAATTAGCAGCGGTACACTCGTTACCGATATACGAGATGCAGGTCGTGTTACTGTTGCAAGCCCAACATTTGCGTTGGCGGGAACAGCATTTTCATTTAACTGTCAGACGACAACAGGAACGATTGGCTCTGACAGCCAGCGTTTGTATGTCGATAACCCAGGTGCCGCAAATGCAGGTTATACGCTGACACTCGCTGCAACTGCTGGTGCAACTGGACTATGGAATAATGCAGGCAGCACACAGTCTTTCGACTTCAACGATCCAACAACTGCTGGCTGTACAGATGGCGCAGATGCCGATGCTAAGGGTGGTCAGTTAACGGTTAACCCTGCTGCTTCAACACTTACCGCAGACTGTTCTTCATGTACGATTACGGGAATTACTAAGGGTGCTTCATCTGCATTCTCCCAAGGCGTTACCGATAGTGCAACACTTCTTACTGCTGCAGCTGGTTCTGACGATGTCGGGCGATGGTACCTTACGGGTATCGGTTTAAGCCAAACAATCCCAGGTGAACAGCCTAACGATAGCTACACAATTAACTTGACTGCGACTGTTACGGCTTCATAATGCGAAACGTCTTAGCGGGCTTGTTAGCGATTGGCATTGTTCTTGCAATGCCAGCTGCGGCCTTCGCTGAGTCAGGGAGTATTGGTGGACGTCCGGCACAACCAGATCCATCCAACTCTCGAACGAAGTCTATATTCGTAAAAACAATTACACCTGGCACGACAGTAAATGACGTTGTCGAAGTTGTGAACAACACGAATGTAAAGAAAACTATTGCTGTCTATGCAACCGACTCTGTCGTCTCAAGCGGCGGAGCTTTTGCGTGTGCGCAAATGGCAGACGGTTCAAATAATGTAGGCAAATGGATTACCTTGTCACAAAGTTCAGTTGAAGTACCTGCGTATGAAAGCGCAAAAGTACCATTTACTATTGCAGCACCGGCTGACGCTGAACTCGGCGAGCAAAATGGTTGTATTAATATTCAAGAACAAAAGAATACTGAATTCCAAAGTGGCGTAGCGCTCAGTTTTCGTACTGCGATTCGCGTCGCAATATTGATACCCGGTGATGTAAAAAAGGAAATTACACCCCAAGGTCTTACTATCGTCGAAAAGAGCGACAAGCTTGTTGTAAGTCCATCTGTCAAGAATACGGGAAACGTATCAGTTGATGCTGACATCACTACTGTTGTACGCTCACTCCTTGGCACGGTTCAATCAACTCAAACCAGCACGTTTCCTGTACTCCGTGGTGAACTGACAAACTGGAACTTTGAAATGGGTAAGCCGTTCTGGGGTGGTTTGTATAATGCATCTTTCAGCGCAACCTACGACGCCAGTACTAATTTCATCGGTGATACAACCAACAAACAGCTAAAGACAATTGATGGACAGACAAAGTTGATTTTTGTTACGCCAAGTCTGGTCGCATTCTTAATTGAATTTATTATATTTGTCGGCATTATTGTTGGAGCGTATTTCTTATACCGTTACTTAGTACACAAAAAGAATGTTAAGACTTGGGTAGATTACAAAGTAAAACCAAACGACAACCTTGAGACTATCGCTGACAAACAAGCTATCGCTTGGAAGTTACTTGCACGCGAGAATGGTATTAAAGCTCCATACATTCTTCAATCCGACCAAATTATCAAAGTTCCTGGTAGGGCACATGCGAAGAAACAGCCAAAAATTAAAGAATAATTTGTTCTTCATGCACCTTTGCATGGCGATAGTAGTTACCTTGAGTGTCATGTTTTCGCTTACACCAACCACCTATGCCGTTAGTACCGACCTACAGCTTGAAATAGATGGAATTGAATGCGACTTAGAAGCCCTGTATGGCACGAGTGACCCTGCGACGATCATCATTCCATCCTATTGCAACAATGCGCCACAGCCGCCGACACCTTCTGATCCAGGCTCGGCTGAAGAGCCAGCTAGTTCCGAGCCACAGACCAATGCACCCGTAATACCGTCTTTTGAGACATTGCTTCTTGATTCGCCGTTGGTCGACCCGTCCCAAAGTGTCGGATCGATAGGCGGAATGGTAACTCCTCTGCTGCCAGCCCCCGACAAAGAGGTTGTCCCATTAAACCAGGCTACGAATACGCCAACTTCGTTTGTTGAAGTAACATTGGTTGCGGCCGTAGTAGTATCTACGGCTGTAGCAGGTAGTATTGCAGCCTCGGGCTTTTTTGGCACACCTGCAGTTGAAGTTGTCAGTAGAATTAAATCTGTATTCTTTAGACTCTTCAAGTAAAGTTAAGTTTCAGTTGCTATAATAAGTATATGAATATTTTAGATGAAACTTTTACATTGAATACTGGTGCAACTATCCCGAAGATTGGTTTTGGCACATGGCAAATTCCTAACGGTGAAGAAGCGTATAACTCAACACTTACTGCACTACAAAATGGCTACCGTCACATTGACACCGCACTTGTCTACGGAAACGAAGCAAGTGTCGGTAAGGCAATTCGCGATAGCGGCATTAATCGCAGTGAACTATTTATCACAACGAAGCTTCCTGCTGAAATTAAGGATGCTTCGAAAGTACAAGAAGCTTTCGAAACATCAATGATTAATCTCGACCTTGAATACGTCGACCTTTATTTAGTGCACGCACCATGGCCATGGGCTGAACGTGGAGCTGATTACCGTAAAGAAAACGGGGAAGTATGGGCTGAAATGGAAGCTATCTACAAAACTGGCCGCGCTAAAGCAATTGGCGTATCTAACTTCGTCGTATCTGACCTTGAAGCATTATTTGAAACTGCTGAAGTTATACCTGCAGTTAACCAAATCCGTTACTTTATTGGTAACACGCAATCCGACACTGTCGGAACTGCAAATGCTAAGGGTATTTTAACTGAAGCCTACTCACCACTCGCTACTGGTGCGTTACTTGATAATGAAGAAATCATTGCCATTGCAGATAAGTACGGTAAAACTGTTGCCCAGATTTCACTTCGTTTTGTGCTTCAAAATGATTTATTGCCACTTCCAAAATCAACGAATGAAGCTCGTATCATCCAAAATGCTGACTTGAACTTTGAAATTTCAGCTGAAGACATGGAATACTTAAATAGCTTAACAATTGATTTATAGTCTTGTAGTTTAGACTCTTATATTCAAAGCTTTAAAGACCTCTACGGGGTCTTTTCGGTATAATAATTGCTTTATACACACTTTTGTGACATAATTACTATTCAGACAAACGTCTGACATGGGGCAAACATAGGGGACACACTTGGATAAGAAAGTTCTTATCGCAGGATTTGGCTTTGGCCTTCTTGCGAACGACAAAGAACCGAACATCAGCAATCAGGCGCTAGCCAGTAACATCATCGAGGTGAGTGAGTGCGTCGACCTCCACGGTAGCGAAAGCTTCATAGCGTCGCAGTGGGAAATCACGAAAGCTCTACGTATCTTGTTCGACACCTCACCGGATTTTTCGGTCGAGCTGCTCGAAGACGGTACCTACCTAGACAGCAAGACCGTCTGGGCTGAGATGAAGAAGGCCGCTGCTCTCGATGTTGAAAAGAACGGAGTGCCTATCACTCAAGTCATCATTGTCGCCCAGCCTTTCCTGCACCTGCCTTCTTTGAAGCAGATGGTGCACGATGACGGGTTCGACATCATCGATTACCCGATGGGTAAGGTGCCTTTCGACAACTCACCCGAGAACACCCAGCCCTGGACACGCAGTAAGTTTGCGCTGTTCATCTACGCAATCAAGTCCGCTCTGGGCATGAAGCGTGGCCACAACGGCATGCAAAACGCCGCCTAACCCGTTACCGGGATGGAAAGCCACAACGATATTCGTTGCAGTGCTACCATCTTTGGTAGCGGGCTTTTCATTTCTAAGTAGTTATTTAACGTCGATAAGTTCGATATCAAACACAAGGTCGCTATTTGGTGCAATTTGCGCTGACGCACGACGGTGACCATAAGCCATTTCTGAAGGAATAATCAATCGGCGACGTCCGCCAACTTTCATACCAGGTACACCAACAGTCCAGCCGTCAATAACTTGGTGAAGTCCAAAGGTAGCTGGGCGACCAGAATCTTTACTGCTTTCGAAAATAGTGCCATCAACGGCGAGTGCGCCGGTGTAGTGAGCGGTGATAGTTGCGCCTACTGGGGCTTCTACGCCGGTTCCAACGAGGAAATCTATAGTTTGCAATTCGGTAACTTTAGTCTTTTTACCGAGTGGAAGAAAGTCTTCGAGTAATGTGCCTTTGAGTTTGTCTGGTTTAGTCATATATCTATTATATACTGAGGGAATGAAAACCCGGGAAAAACTTGTCCTACTTATTGCCATCTTGTCATCATTTGTTGCGTTCCTTGATGGATCAGTGGTCGGTGTCGCACTTCCGCAAATAAGTGAACATCTTGGTGGCGGCTTGCTTACACAACAGTGGGTGAATGATGCTTACTTAATTACGCTCGGTACATTAATACTTGCAGCGGGGTCGTTATCAGATATATTTGGCCGGAAAAAGATTATAACAATTGGACTGTACGGCTTCTTAATAACATCATTACTCTGTGCAATTGCACCGACTGCTGAAGTGCTTATTGTCTCGCGCGCGTTACAGGGTATTGCTGGTGCATTACTCGTACCAAGCTCGTTAGCATTAATTATTAGCGCTTTCAGTGGTGTCGAGCAAGCGAAAGCAATTGGTCGTTGGACTGCCTGGACAGGAATTGCCTTTATCATCGGCCCACTTGTTGGAGGACTCCTTGTCGACTTCGCGTCGTGGCGTTGGATATTTGTTATTAACGTCATTCCGATTGCCATCGCATTAGTATTGCTAAAACGACTCACCTTCGAAGAAGAGATTAAGGAACGTGCGAAAGTTGACGTGCTTGGTATTGTCCTGGGCGCACTTGGACTTGGCGGTATTGTATACGCACTTATCGAGCAGGGAAGCCTTGGCTGGAGTAGCCCAGTTATTTGGGTTACCTTCGTCACTGGTGTCGCTTTGCTCATTGCTTTCGTGCTTCACGAGCGCCGCGCAAAGCAACCGATGCTTCCACTAAACCTATTTAGCGTACGAAATTTTAGTGTTGGGAACATAGCCACATTCTTCATATACGCCGCGCTATCCCTCCAAGGTTTCATTCTGGTCATATTCCTCCAGCAGGTTGCCGGATACTCTGCAACAGCAGCTGGGCTCGTCTCACTACCAATAACTTTCATTATGTTCTTCTTGTCATCGAAGTTTGGCGCATTGTCTGGAAAATACGGCCCACGACTCTTTATGGCTGCAGGGCCAATTATTGCCGGGCTCGGCGTGCTGTATATGTTAACGGTGACCGTTCCAACAAACTATTGGACACAACTACTTCCAGGAATTATATTATTCGGCTTAGGGCTTTCTATAACCGTTGCACCTTTGACTTCAGCTATCCTTGGTTCAATCAAGTCCGCTCAAGCGGGGATTGGCTCAGCTGTAAACAACGCCGTATCGCGTATTGCCGGATTATTAGCCGTTGCAGTAATTGGTGTATTCGTGGGTACAAGCCTGACGTTGAGTGGCTTCCATACTGGAATGATTATTTGTGCAGTGCTTCTTATTGCTGGTGGTATTGTTTCTGCGATAGGAATAAAAAACCCGACGCAAGTTTAGCTTTGACACACCAGTAGCTAAATGTTACTGTTTACCTACATTACAGAGATAGCAATGTCGCGTAATCGCACAGACCACTACCGATAGTTCACTTCGTTCAGAGGAGCATCATGTCATCTCCGTTCTTAGAGATTAAGTCTGCAAAAAAGCTGGCCGCAATTGTCTTCGACTTCGAAGCCGAAGAGGGTACCATCGTCAATGGACGCGTTCGCCTTCATGGCGAATGGTACTCGCTTGCCGGGCTCAAGCCTGCGTTCGAAGCGGTGAAAGCCAACGACACCATCTCAATCGAGCCGTCGTACACACCACCTCCTCAGATTGAGGAGATTATCGAACAGACACACAACCCCTACATCGTCGACCTGACCCGCCTGATGTTCAACTCGCTGCTCGAGCGTCGTATCATCAGTGCTGGTGACATCTACAGTGAGTTCGAGAGTGGACTTTTTCCTGGTTCGAACATGCAGGGGATTCCCTTTGAAGAACAACCTTTTAACCTCATGTGGGCATTTAGTGTCGCCTGGCACACAGTGAAGGTTGTTTCGAAGTAGCAAGCGGTGGTGGCCTTCAAGCCTCGCGCAACGTACTCAACTTAATAGTAGGAGTCTCGTTGTTGCGGGGCTTTTACTATTTGCTATGATGAAGACATGAATAAATACTCAACCGTTGATGAATTCTTGAACGACCTAAGCGAAAACCGTCGCCAACAGGTTGAAGAACTTCGTACGATTATTAAATCTACAAGTCCTAACCTTACCGAACATATCAAATGGAACTCACCAAGCTATGTACTCAACGGTGAAGACCGTATTACTTTCAATATGCATTACCCAGACCAAACGATGCTTCTTATTCACATGGGCGCAACACGCAAGGAAACTAAAAAAGCCAATCCTATCATGAATGACGAGACTGGCTTAATTAAATGGAATTCTGATATTCGAGGAACGATAGCGTTCAGTAGCCTTGATGATATCAACAGTTCTAGGGCTGATATTATCAAGCTACTTTCAGCTTGGTTGCTGATTAAATAGAATCTTAGTGCGCAAGAACAACAGGTTCAGTGCTCCCTTTAACACCTTTTTTCTGCTTAATAACGAAGAAGGCGATAAGTGATGCACCGATAGCCATGAAGCCACCTACGAATAGGGCAGTTTGGTAGCCACCAACAGTTGCTACTGCAATAGAAGTTGTTGGGTCATTAGCAAAAATGTTAACAGATGTTGTTGCAGCGATTCCTGAAAGAATAGCTAAACCAAGCGCTCCACCAATTTGTTGCGCAGTATTAAGCAAACCAGAAGCAAGGCCAGATTCGTGCTGCGGCACTCCTGAAGTCGCTGCTACTGAGATTGATACGAAACACATACTTGCACCAAAGGCGAGCAATAGAATGCCAGGAAGCACACTCGTAAGGTAGGCGCCTTCAACACTAATGTTACTTAGGAAGAACAATGCAGTTGCGATAAATAGCGGGCCAGCAACCATGAATGGCTTGTAGCCAATCTTGCCAAAGAAACGTGAAACATTGGTTGATACGATTGCGATAACAATAGTAAACGGTAAGAATGCTAGGCCAGTTTGTAGAGGACTAAATTTCAACACTTCTTGTAGGTACAGTGAAACAAAGAAGAACATTGAGAACATAGCAGCAGTCACTGGAAGTTGCGCTAAGTTTGCACCACTTAAGTTGCGAATCTTAAAAATCGAGAGTGGCATCAGTGGGTGCTTTGTTCGTGATTCGTTGAATACGAAAGCAACAAGCAATACAACAGCAAGCAGTAGTGAAAGGATAGTAGCGACCGAAGTCCATCCCCATTCAGGTGCTTTTGTAATTGCGAATACGAGTGTGACAAGGCCACCGGTAACAAGTACTGCGCCTGGAAGGTCGAGGCTATTGTGCTTGCTTTCAGATTTGTGGAGGGGAACATACTTAATAGCAAGGTAGGCAAGGATAATACCTACTGGTACGTTGATAAAGAAATCCCAACGCCAACCAAGGTATTGTGTGAGTACACCACCAAGAAGCAATCCTGCAGCAGCACCACCGGCAGCAACAGCAGACCACACGCCAAGTGCTTTATTTCGAGCTGGACCCTCTTTAAACTCTGTTAATACAATCGATAGGGCGGCAGGTGACATGAATGCTGCAGCTAAGCCTTGAATGGCACGAGCGGCAATCATCATGACTTCGTTTTGAGCTGCACCAACGAACATTGAAGCAATGGTAAATACAATCAGACCCGTAAGGAACATCTTACGACGACCAAATAGGTCAGCAGCACGACCACCGAATAGCAAGAAGCCACCGAAGGCGAGTGTATACGCAGTAACAATCCACTGCACGTTCTCAACGCTAAATTTTAATGATTCCATGATAGCCGGTAGGGCTACGTTAACAATTGATGCGTCTAGTACTACCATAAACTGGGCCAAGGCCAGGATACCTAGTAATAGGTTTTTATGAACTTTCATTTTATATTTCCCCTAAGAAGATTTACTTATATTTGTAGATGATTGTAATTCAAGATAGTTGGTGTTGTCAACTATTTACAAAAAGACTATAATAGTAGCAATGAATACAGGTAAGGATAATCAAACTATTTCTTGGCAGCTCATGGAGCTGATGTTTCAAAGCAAACATCGCATTAATCACCTTGCCGAAAAGTATGAACTTACTACCATGCAATCTGCTGCATTAAGAATGCTTTCTCAAGACGACCCTAAAGCTATGCGTGCGCTCTCTGATTACTTTATGTGCGACGCTTCAACAATTACTGGCTTAGTAGACCGCCTCGAAGCCCGTAAGCTTATTACTCGCTCTAACCACCCAACTGACCGTCGCGTGAAATTACTAGCACTCACAAACACTGGTGTGGCCATCAAAGAATCTATCTTACATGAGACACTGCGAATTGAAGATGAACGATTGGCAAACATTTTAACTGACGACGAGCGGAACGTTTTTAAAAAGTTGCTTACCAAGTTACTGAATGAAGAAAAGGTACACGAATAAGATGGCATTCGGTCGATTTGAAGTATTTAAACGCGATTTAACACTTACGAGCGACCAAGTACTTGAATACTCTGCTCAAGCAGAAAAACACTATCGTCCAGACCTTGCGTATCATAACTGGAATCACGCGCTTGACGTTGCTTATGGAACAGAAGTTATCTCAACCAAACTTGAAGTGCGGGGCTTAACTGTTGCAAAAGGTGCCTTAGCTGTAGCAGCTGCCTGGCACGATGCTGGCTATCACGAAGATCATAAAGCAAAAGGTTTCGAAACGAAGGAGTTGTATTCTGCCGCTCTGCTTGATGAATTTCTTGCGGATAAACCGGTTGGTGACCTAGAAAGGGCAATTATGCGTACAGCGATCATTGCTACTTGGGCGGGACACAAAGAACTTCGTAAGCCATACGAACTCATACTGCACCGTTCTGATATTGCAAACATTGGCGGCCCAACAGATGAATTTATCGAAAATAGTGTAAAGCTACATGATGAAACCGAGTTTATCACCGGCAAGACGTTAAGCTGGCAGAAGTATGTTGATGGAGCTGCTGGCTTCATCGAATCTACCGCTAAAGAGCACGACCACGAGTCAACGAAGCATTTCATCGATATCAAAGACACAACTATTGATGTTCACGACATGCCATTTAGCGAACAAGCACTACTGAACCTTGAGACACTAAAACGTTTCGAACCAGCTTCATAAGATAGTTATAAGAAAAGTCGAATAATGTAATATAAATTACATTCTTAACGAGAGAAACTTCATATACTAGAGAAAGAGTTCATAGCTCAGCAACTTAAATAAAGGAATAATATGGAAGTATCAACAGCAATTTCGTTGCTTACAATAAACCTTGTTGTTCTTTCTGTGGTTATCATTGTGATAATCCTCGTAGGAATCCTACTTATTGTAAAGCTAAACAAAATAGCAGCAAACGTAAAGCAAGCGACCGAGAATGCGGCTCATATTACCGACTGGCTTTCACCAGTTAAAGTATTTACTGAATTCGCTAAGGCAATTGCAAAATTTAAAAATCGATAAAATAAGGAGAATTACATGAAAAAATTTGAAAGCGTACTATTACTTGCAGTAGGAAGTTTCATCGCCGGTATTCTACTTGCCCCTAAAAGCGGCAAAGAAACTCGCCAAGACATTAAAGTTAAGGCAGATGAGTACAAAGAAAAGGCTTCTAACGGCCTTCGTGAAGCGAAAAAAGGCGTTAACAACGTAAAAGACGAAGTTCTTGAAGGTGTTGATTCTGTAAAAGATATCGCTCACGATGCAGCAAATGACGCAAAGCGCACTGCTGGCCGTCTTAAAGAAGAAGCAGCCGTTCGTGCTGACGCAGTAAAAGACAAAGCACAGCAATCTGCTGACGACGTAAAACGAAGTACTCGCTAGTTTTAACCCAACTCCACATTCAATAAGGCACTTCGGTGTCTTATTGTTTTTATTGTAGTTTTATGCTATAATATATATGTCCAAGTGTACCTATTATTTGAGGTGAGATAATGTTCGAACTGACGTTCCCCGATTCGGGGAGAACGATTAAAGCCAACGAGGCTGGCGACACGAGTAGCTTCGATGCTTTGGTGATTGCCAAGGAGCTCAAAGCAAAAGGCCTCGTTGTCATCCACGCTGGCGTCGACCGTTTCGAAGGTTTGGTGCTGGTTGGCTCACGCCGAGCCTGGCGTTTCAAAAACGCCATCTGTAGCTTCGACGGCACTGGCCCTCAGACGACCGCCGAAATTCTGGAACTGTTTGGTTTCGGGAAAAAAGCGGACACCTTGAAGGTCATCAGTAACCAGAACCAATCCCGGTACTTCTTCAAGCGGTAACAAACAGGACATCCCCGATGCCATCACCTTTAAAGTGACGGCATCGGGGCCTTTTTTTGTTACTATGTATGAATGACTATTTACACAGCCTTCAAAGACAAAGTTATTATTGTAGCTGGCGGAGCATCCGGTATAGGCGAGCATGTTGTTCGTCAGCTCTCTTCATTTGGTAAGACAGTTATTATTCTTGACCGTAATAAAAAAGCGGGCTCACAGCTTGCGAAAGAACTCACGAATGACATAAGCGCTGAGGTTATTTTTGAGTCCATCGAAATGACCGATGGCAAAAAACTGAATGCGTTATTAACGAAGCTTAACAAAACCTACGGCCCGATTGATTATTTCTTTAACGCGGCTGGTATCTTTATGGCTGGCGAAATGCGCGACACGCCTGTTGAAAACTGGCACACGGTTATGGAAAGTAACTTACAGCCAATGATTAACGGTACAACATCTGTATACGAAATTATGCAGCAAAATGGCCACGGGCACATTGTTAACTTTGCATCAGCAGCGGGGCTCTTTCCGGTGCCAATTATGAGCATTTATGGTTCTACTAAGTTTGCCATTTTAGGAATGACGTTGGGCCTACGTATTGAAGCTGAGACATTAAATATAAAAGTCAGCGTCGCTTGTCCAACAGTAGTGAATACGCCTCTCTACGACACAGCTATTTATAATAATCTCGAGAAGTCAAAAGCTTTGAAATTCTTTAAAGGCTCGAAAATCCAAACACCTGAAGTTGCTGCAAGTCGCATTATTAAAGCGACGGCAGCTAACAAAGCCATTATCCATACGGCGCTCAGTACACGCCTAGGATGGATGCTGTACCGTTTTTCACCTTCACTCTACATTGCAGGGTCACGAAGATTTATTAAAATCTACCGTCAAAAAGGCCGTAAGACTAAATAGCTATTTCTTTACAGATAAACCGATAACAACGGCAATAGAGGTAATAGCAATAACAATTGAAAGCACAATCAGACTTACTGTTAAGAATGTGCCCACACCAAAGTAGGCCATTGAGTTAATTGATACAAGGAGTGCGATACCAATTGCGAGGAGCGCAATCATAAAATGTGCGCGTCGTAATTCGTTTACAAATTGCTTATTTTTCTTGATGGTTTTGAAGAGTTTTTTATTCATGTTCTTACAATACACCAACCGTAAGAATTGTTGGTATAATAAAAACATATATGACGCAAATACCAACAAGCAACGTAGAAAGATTATCCGCACCAGTATCTCGACTGATGTTTTCGCATTACTCACAACTTGACCCTGAATGGGGTTTTGAAGTTGGAACTGAGCGCTCAATGTGCGGATTAGTTTGCGTTAAATCAATAATTGATCACTATAATAATAGGTCTGGTTTCGACATACCGCACATAAGCACACTGCTTGAAGCCGTCCATGCTGCACATGACGCCAAGCCAAATGGAATTAGCCATGCTGTTGAGGTCGATTTACTAAAAGAGCAGGGTCTCGTTGCCTGGCGTCGGAATTGGGATGCACCAAGCTCTGATAGTTCGTGGCTTATTGAAAATGAACACTATTCCGATGAACAAGCAGATGCAATTGATACTCAACAATTAGAAGAGCTCGCTTTCGACAGTCTTCATGACCGCGAACTGTTATCTATCAATGATGCCCTTAGTAGCGAAAACCCGGTCATTGCTAGTATGAAAGGTGGCTTTGGCGGTAATACACGCGACCATCAAGTAGTCATTGTTGGTAGGGAATTCACCGACGAAGGCGAAACGTTTGTCATTATGGATCCCGAACACAAGCCAGGCTCGACACTCCACGCCGAACCAATAGAACGATTCTTTGAATACTTTAATAACCGCGCAATTTTTGTGAAGCAATAATTATGAAAAAACTTACTCTCGAAACATTCAACGAGCTTATTACTGATGCTGGTATAAAAACTCGTCTCAAGAGCGAATTAAGGTTTATTCAAAGCACCGAAAAACTTTCTGACGAAGAATGGGATAATAGAGAACTGCTCGCGATAACTGACCGTAACGGCAATAAAGGCGTGTTACTTGTCGCGCTGGACGAAGATATGTATGTTTTGCCGTATGAACTTTCATCGGGCATTACAAGCTCATCAACTGGCCGTTCGCAATCTATTATTTGTGACTTTTGCCAAACATGGCAGTACGGCAATAAATCGGGGAGTATCAGCTTTACGAAAGACAGAACTTCAAGCGTCAGCTATCTATGTTGTGAAGATTTAAAATGTAGCATGCATGTACGCACTAAGACACCAGAATCACACACATCAAGGGCACAATTACGTGAAAATTTAAGCATCGAGCAACGCGTTGAACGGCTAAAAACACGTATGAAAGAGTTTGTTAGCGGCCTTCCCGTTGAACCCCTTCACTATTAGCGCAAAGTTTGCTATACTTAATATAGTAATTAATAAATCTTAAGTAAAGAAGACTATATGACTGATAAAGAAATAGCAAAGATTCAATTTGGCCTGGATTCATTTGGAGATATTCCTGTAGACGAAGACGGCAAACTATTTACACACGCCGAAGCAATTCGCCAAGTAGTAAAAGAAGCTGTACTTGCGGACAAGCTCGGTATTGATGTCATCGCCCTTGGTGAGCACCACCGTCCTGATTTCTCAATTTCTAGCCCTGAAACTGTCCTTGCTGGTATCGCGACCGTAACGAAAAACATTAAGCTCGCCTCGGGTGTTACTGTTTTAAGTTCCGATGACCCAGTGCGTGTGTTTGAGCGTTTCTCGACCTTAGACGCACTCTCAAACGGCCGTGCGCAAGTTATTCTTGGCCGTGGTTCATTTACTGAATCATTCCCACTCTTCGGCTATGAAATGACTGACTATGAAACACTGTTTGAAGAAAAAATTGAACTCTTTTCAAAACTCCTTAAAGAAGAGCCTGTCACATGGGAAGGTACGATGCGTGCACCACTTGATAACGCTGATGTCTATCCTAAAACTGAATCAGGACACCTACAAACAATGGTTGGCGTAGGCGGTTCACCACAATCTGTCGTGCGTGCAGCCCACTATGGCTTCCCACTCATGTTAGCGATTATCGGCGGTTCGCCTGACCGTTTTGTTCCGTATATTGATTTATACAAACGCGCTGCAAAAGAATTCGGTACTGAAGCTCACCCAGTTGGTATGCACTCACCAGGCTTCATCGCTGACACCGACAAAGAAGCTCGGGATATTGCTTGGCCTGCACACAAAGCAAACTTTGACCGTATTGGTAAGACTCGTGGCTGGACACCTATGAAACGCGACCACTTTATTGATGAAGTAGAGCATGGCTCACTGTACATCGGTTCAGTTGAAACTGTTGCGCAGAAAATTGCGAAAGCCATTAAAACATTGAAGGTTGAACGTTTCGATTTGGTATACGGCGGTGGCCCAATGCCAGCAAGTGCTCGTCTGAAGCACATCCAACTGTATGGCGAAAAAGTAATTCCTCGAGTTCGTGAAATCCTTGCGGAAAAATAATAATGAACGACCCTATTAGAACAATTGGGATTATTGGTGCTGGCAAAGTAAGTATTGTACTCGCTCAACTTGCAGTCAAAGCCGGATACGAAGTATTAATTGCAGGCTCGGGCGACCCTTCGAAAATTGCCCTCACTGTTTCAGTATTAGTTCCGGGCGCTAAAGCATTAACAAGCGCCGAGGTGGCAGAACAGGCGGATTTAATTATTTTAGCAATTCCTCTAGGCCGCTACAAAGAACTTCCTCGTGAAGAGCTGTCAGGTAAACTCGTTATTGATTCAATGAACTACTGGTGGGAAATTGACGGTGACCGCCCAGACCTTACAGGTAATGTATCTTCTAGTGAAGTCGTACAGCAGTTCCTTTCTGGAGCGCGCATTGTGAAAGCCTTTAACCACATTGGCTACCATGACCTACACAACGAAACACGGCCATTTGGCGCACCTGACCGTAAAGGTGTTGCGATAGCTGGCGATGACCCTCAAGATGTTAATAGTGTCGCCCAGGTAGTCGATAGCTTTGGGTTTGACCCACTTATTATCGGTAATCTTTCAGAAGGACATAAACTCCAACCAGGCGGTGCTGTTTTTGGTGCACACGTTAACGCCGAAACTCTCAAGCAGATGATCGATAATTTTGTTATCATTGAATAAGATGGAACAAACATACAAAAGCCCACATACAGCTGAACATAAATCACGCCGCGCACCATGGCTTCGAGCTGCAGTACTCGGTGTGAACGATGGTATCGTTTCAACCTCAAGCCTTATGCTTGGTGTTTTAGGTGCATCCGCTAACAAAGAAGCTATTCTTACCGCTGGTATTGCCGGCCTCGTTGCAGGGGCAATTTCTATGGGCGTAGGTGAGTATGTATCAGTGAGTTCACAAAAAGATTCAGAAAAGGCCGATATTGAAATCGAACGGCAATCAATTGCCTCAAACCCCGACGAAGAACTCGCTGAACTCGCGATGATTTACGAAAAACGTGGCGTTGAGAAGAACTTAGCAATTCAAGTGGCAACCCAATTACACGCCCATGATGCCGTCGGCGCCCACGCTCGCGACGAGCTAGATATCAACCAAGACATCCTCGCAAACCCTTCTCAGGCCGCTCTTGCTTCAACCGTTGCTTTTTCACTGGGTGCTATCGTACCAATTATCGCAGCGTTACTATCCAATGCTGAAGATGGCGTATATATGATTGTCGGCTTCTCACTGGTTGCGCTAGCTATTTCTGGTGGCATTGGTGCGTATCTAGGCGGTGGTAAAAAGCGCAAAGCTGCCATGCGCGTCCTAATTGGCGGCGCTCTAGCGATGGCCATTACCTACGGTATCGGCCTCTTGATTGGACATTCGCTGTAATGAACTTAGACCCTGTTATTAATGAAGTAGTTGAATTCTTTTCTGTACCCAACGCCTATCGTTCGGTACTTATTTTGGTTGCTTCAATTGTCATTTCTTATATTTTAAGTAAATTCTTAGCTGACGGTATTATTAAAATCGCTCAAATGGTTTCAGTGTATTCTGACAAAGAATCAAACGAGGAGCGTTTTATCCGTCTTCGACAGATTGAAACCTACTTAAGCGTGGCCGTTGCGGTGATTCGCGGAGCGGTCGTAGCAGTTGTTGCGTATCTCGTTTGGAGCTTAGTCAGCCCATTCGCAGATAGCGGCGCTGCAGCAATTGGCGCCAGTGCATTCTTTATTGTATTTGCTGGTCAAACATTAGGAACCATTCTGCGCGACATAACTGCAGGTTCAATTATGATTATCGAACAATGGTTTAACGTTGGTGACTTTGTAAAAATTGAACCATTTATTAATGTTTCAGGTGTGGTTGAGCGATTAACATTACGTTCCACTCGGCTCCGCAGCCTCAGCGGCGAGATTGTTTGGATACACAACCAACAAATTCAAGCAGCCCACGTAACACCTCGCGGTCTTCGAACTATTGCAGTTGACGTGTTTGTTCGCGACAAAGAAAAAGGTCTGCGAACCTTGAAAGAACTCGCCAAAGCAGTGCCGGTCGGTGCAATTATGCTCGCACAACCGCTTCATATCAATAAGCCAGAAGAATGGGGTAGTGGATTGTGGAGGATTACGGTTATTGGCGAAACGGCACCTGGCCGCGAATGGCTTATCGAAAACTTCTTCGTAAACGCTATTAAAGAAGTAGACTCAACCGTTCGCAATAAGATGAACCGAGTATTCGTCTACGAACCGATTGCGCGCTACGCCGACCCTATGGCTGAGAAGAAATTCAAACGCGCCGTTCGTGCTCAAAAGAATAATTAAACTTGTTTACGGCTGCTTTTGCCATTGTGCCAGAAGCCACAATACTCACACACATATTGCTGTAACTCTTTTGCAGGCGAAGAAAGCTCAGCTTCGAGTTGAGTAGGATATTTGCGTTTTCGCTTCTCTCCAACCAAACAAAATAAGGCCGGGTTAGGGAGAAGAGGGAAGCCGGGACTACGTTTGACATGTTTCACTACTGTAATTATAGCCTTTTGAACGTGCTACTTGCAAGATTTGTATTTTATTGATTAAATGTACTTACCGAAACCTTTTCGGCGTTCTTTGAATTAGGAAAGGGGGTGAATCATGGATTTACTCTCATTAATTGGTAGCGTCTGGAACATGGTCATGCAGTTCCTGAGCGGCTTCCTGGACATCACGTACTTCCTTCCGGTCGTGCTGTGTCTGGTTGTTGCGGCAATCTTCAACCCCCGGGGTCCAACAAGTGCAAATCAACTGGTTGTGTCGTTTATTTTCGGCTCAATCGGCGCGTTTTTGCTGGTGTTGCTTCTCAGGGGTACGTTGACTGACGCCATCGTCCTTGCGTTGATCATCCTGACCGTTGGTCTGATCTGGCTGTTCATTCGGTCGGAAGGCTGGATTTCGAAGCTGGTGGTCGGTGTCTTGTCGATCCTCAGCATTGGCGCCGTTATCACGTATTCGGGAGCTTCTCCTGGTGCAGGCGTGCTGCCGCAAGCAGTCAACACCATCGTGGCGAGTGCGCAGCAGATCTTCAACACGTTCACGCAACAGCTCTAACCACCACACACTTGGATATGTTCCGGATCTCTCGTCACGGCGATGACGGTCCGGAACATATCTAGGTGCATCAAACACTCGAAAGGGTGTTTTTTTAATTGCACGATAGTTGCAAATTAATCAAAAAAATGTATAAATATATTTAGATTTTGGTGTAAAAAACCTTTATTGCACTCTTAACCCCTACTATTTGAAGAAGGTGAGAAAATGTCAGACAGTAATGATGGCGACTCTCCCGAGATGCACATTATCGGGAAAAAGCCTGTTCCTGCCAGTTCGTCAGCGGAGCCGCATCACCACGAAGGATTCAGGGTAGAGTTCGTCACTCCTGACGAAGAAGCCGACGAAACTCCTACTGAAAGAATCGATTCCGTCGAAGAGGAACCGGTGGTTAAAGAAGCATCAAGCGAACCTCCGACAACACCACTACCGACCATCGACCCTCAAACGAGAGTCTTCGCGGATGCCATTAAGTTGGCGTTTACGGAATTGCGTCCGAAAATCATCGACATGCTGCTTGAAGTGCAGCGTTCGGTTGATCTTCAGCACGAAAGTGAGAAGGAGCCCGACATCGAGTATCACCGACGGCTTCACGCCTTCAAGGTCATCATTCAGTTGGCTGGCTTCGGCTTCGCCTTCATAGTGTTGACAGGTGCGTACGCGTACCTCGCCGGCAACATAGGCGCAGCACTTGTTGGTGTACTGATTATCTCGAGCGCAATCGTGTTCGGTGCTCGGTTCATCAACAAGAAGCAAGCGACAATCGAAGATGAAGACGCTCGTCGAAAGTTCAAACGCTGGACTCGGGCCGCACTCATCGTCGTCAGTCTACTGCTTGGTGTGCTTTTCCTCGTCGTCGAAGAGCTCGTAGGCGTCAGTTCATACTGGTCGGCTGCGTACCTCGTAATAAGCGTCGTTCTGCTGTACTTCGCACTCATGCAGTACTACAAGTGGTCTCGGCTCGACATTGTGCGAGACGGCGGAGTGCTTCGCGCTCAGCGACCTGCAAAGGGTGTGTTCTTTCTGCCCACGCTCAGTCGCGAGCTATATCTGAACAACGTCAATGACTGCAACTACGCGCAGACATGGATTGAAGAGAAGCTGGGCATGTACCGGATTCTCATTCGCCTCGACGCAGATATGCCCGACCCGAAAGGGTCTCCGGAAGAGAAAGAGGCCTACCGAAACGCTAAGTTTTGGACAAACCTCAAGTTCATCGTCGACGGCAAGCAGCTGCGTGACGCAATCAGGCAGGGAAGCCTTCAGAGAAAGGGTTAAGAGATACGCCCGTCATCTAGTTTTTATAGCTAGGTGACGGGCGTTTTTTCATTGAGTTTTGTGAAAAATTTCACTATCATAAAATTTAATACCACGTCTGACAAATAAATTGCAATATATTAAAAATAGAGTATACTATACGTATTCCCATACTTCCTCGGAGAGAGAAGAATTGGCGTTCGATGACAGCATTCATGCGAGCCATAAAAGCTGTGACCGAATACTAATTATTCGGCTTGGGTTTGAGAAGAGATTTTCGCTCAGGAACATGCACTTTTACAGTTAGGCATATGTTATTTAAAACCTTGACTGTCCACAAACGACAAATCCATCAGACCACTATCGAAGGATGAAAAATGACCATCGAAGGTAACGACCCGGAGAAGCTTCACGCGCCGGCTGTAAGCCGCAAGCTCGTCGATGTTTCCGTAGTTCCCACCGAAGCCACAAACGAAAGTGAGGTGAGCAAGTTGAGTAATGCAGAAGTTGACGGTGATGTTAGTACTGCAACTTCCGATTCGTCGGAGACCACAGTACTGCAGCCCCTCAACCCGGAAGACAAGGAGCGTCCTACCCAGGGCATCCCCAAACTCCGGCAGGAAATCGAAGACCGCAAGGCCAAGAGCGCCGGCCGTGAGCCGGTCATCATCCGCCCGAACGCACAAGAGGCGCATCAGCGACAGCTGCGGCGCATCGAACGCAAGAAGGGGGAAGTTGAGCAGCTCACCATGGGTCGCAAGCGCATCTTCTTCACCGTTAACGGTAAGGGAGGTGCGGGAAAGACTCCGCTCACCGGCTACATGTGCAACATCCAGATGGACATCACTCGAGTGCCGACGCTCTGCGTCGATGCCAACGAGACTGGGTCAATTCACAGTCTCTTCGGCACCACCCGAGAGAACACCCTCCAGTTGCGCAACGCGGTCTATCACCGACGGACCTTTTCGTCGTACGACACAATCGCCGAGTTCGCCTACAAGCACCACTCGGGCGCTCTGCTCATCGGCTCCGACCCCCAAAAGGCCGGTAAGGCGATCCTGACGCTCGATGCGTACATCGAGGCAGCGCTCATCTGGAACAAGGCATTCCCTCCGCTGTACATCGACAGCGGGAACGGCTTCAGTGACGTTCCCGTCATCGGTTCTGCAATGGTGGCGAACGTCATGTTCTTCGTCGCGCTTTCCGAGAAGCACTCCTCGTTCGAACACGTGGTCGAAACAATGATCAGGTACCAGGACATGGGGTTCGCAGCAAAGGTGAACAACGGCTTCCTCGTGATCAACGCAACGAAGCCAGGGGACACCAAGCGCTTCTACCTGGACAAGATCGCTGCTGAGTTGACGAAGTTCCCGAAACGGGACGTCTACAACGAGCAGACCGGGGTTACTTCGAACGTCGAACGGCGTCTGGAGGATCTCGGGATCACCGAGGAGCGTCTGTTCCTCATCCCGTTCAGCCCACACATCAAGGAAGATGGAGTTATCTCCACCGACCAAAACGTGATTGGGCTCGATACATACGAGGCGTACCTCGACCTGCTCATCGCGGCCTACCGGCAGTATGCCGTGTATCCCGAGATGACGATCGAGTCGCTGAGTGTGCCCGAACCGGTCGACACCGACCAGTTGTTCAAAGAAGCGTCCGGGTTCCGACGACCCAGCCGTGCCGCAAGTTAGTCAATCGCTCGACCTACGAAGGGAAAGTACCATGACCACAAATGCACAGACCCTCACGGGCCTGTACGCAAAGCACAGCGGAGTGATTCGCGCTGGGTTGTTCACGCTCATCATGATGGGAATCCTCGCATGGATTCTCATCGGAGACTCGGTTTCCGCACAGGCTGCAACGCTTCACGCGTACAGCGCAGCTCCGCAGGGAGTCATCGACCCGGTACAGCCCGACGGCTCCGCACTTGGAGTCTTCGGCGCCATCGTCGGTCGACTGTTCGCCGTGCTTCTGTTCATCATCACGTCACTCGCCATCGCTGTAGCACTCGTGCTCACCGTACGCTGGCTGATTCTGCTGGGAACGAAGAACGAACGCGCAACCAGCGCAGCACCGCTCAAAGGCATCTTGATTTGCCTCGGAATCGCGGGCGTGCTGGGTTCAACCGGAACGGCCATCTACCTGGAGACAGCGAAGGTACTCGGAGGAGTCATCTTCCTGTAGATCCACAGGGCTGGCGGGTGTAATGCCCGCCAGCCCTCACATCAACGAAAGGCAGTAGCTCATGGATGCACAATTTTGGGCTGACGTCATCAACAACATTCTTGGTGGCTTTGGTCTGATTTTCGGCGCAAGCGTGTCGGACAACATCGTGACGTCTCTTCAGACTGTCACTTCGGCTAGTACGATTCTGCCCAATCCTGACCTGATACTGCCTTTCGTGCAAGCGATTGGCTTTGTGGCGTTGCTTTTGGCAATACCCGTGTCGCTGGTCAATTTGCTCGCAGGTGCATTTATGCGCCGTTCTGGATACATCCAGCGAGCATTCATAGATTTTGCAGGAACGTACTTCATCGCAGCTTTCGGTCTGACCATCTACTCAATCGGTTCATGGATTGTGAACGTGTTCAGTCAGACAGTCACGGAAATTGCAAAGAACGTTCTCGGAACGCAGGGCAATTGGTACGATGGCATTCTCAATGCCTGGTCTGCCTCTGGTCTTGTTGCATCCGGAATCGACTACTTCATCGCTCAAATTGGTGGATTCTTGCTCGTCGTTCAGTCGACCGTCCTTAACCTGGCGGTCATCCCGACGATCTTGCTGTTCACCATGGCTTTCATCCTGCGGGATCGTCCTATCGGGCGAACCTTCTTGACGCTCACTATCGTCGTGCTGCTCATCACGTTGTTCTCAAAGGCAATTGTGGCGAGCTGGCTTGCGATTGCGGCCTGGATGTTCAGCTGGGTTCCTACAGCATTCGGCGTCCCTGAAACGGTGCTGCTGGCAGGAACCTTGTTCGTAGCAGGAATGATTACCCCGACGATTCTTGCCGTCTTCATTGGCGGAGCGCTCATTTCAAGAACGCAAATCGTTGGCGGTGTGAAAGGAATGTTCGGAAACAAGGAAGCGAAAGATTCTGCGCAGCGCGAAGAAGATGCCCGTAACACGGAATCCGCGCAGCGCCGCTACAACACGAACCCCTCGACCGATCCGGGCTACGATTCCTCTGCCTCACCAAACATGAGGGAGAGAGCGCAGTCCATGAAAGACCGAGGGCAGCAGATGTACACCAAGGGTCGTGAATATTACGACAGCGGCATTGATAAGGCACAAAAGACCCAGAAGACTGCTCACACGGTCGTAATGGTCTCGAGTGTCGTTGAAAGCGCCGCACCAATGGTAGCAGTTAAGTTCGGTGCTGTTCCGTACGTTGCACCCATCGCCGCTGGCCTAGGTGTTGCTGCGGCTGGCACCAAGCGTGTTGCTACCAAGGTCGAAAGTTCGGCCGCCAAAGTTGTTGAGACGGACGCTCGAATTAAGGCCGCCTTTACCGACAATGGTTAGTCGCAAATTCAATAAACGACCCACGGAAAGGTGGTGACATCGTGGACGAAGTTCCTATCAGAAAGCTGTACGGCAGTTATACGAGGCGAATTCTCGGCAAGTTCAGCTGGCCAAAAGCCCTTTGGGTAATAACCTGGGTGGCACTTGCTGTAGGACTCGCATTCACGCCGACGCTCGGCACGCGCATACTGGCAATTCTTGCGGTGCTCATTGGCGCAGTTGGAATCTGGCCGTTTAGCTACGGCCCAGGGTTCAGCTATGTCATCGAGCGTAACGAGAGTGCCACAATTCGACGACGGAAAGGCCGGGTCGCCCAACAGGCGCGACCCGGCAGTAAACGTCGGGCTACGAATAAGGAGCCCATTAAGGTCGAAATCCACGCGTACCCCACGGCAGTTCCAGACCGGGACAGCCTTGGGATTTACCATTTCCCCGAGACGAAAGGTGATGCATCTATCATCACCGGGGAAGCGTGGCCTGGTGCCAACATCGGCGCGAACGAACGGTTCAGCGCGGAGAATGAATTGGCGAAAGCCGTTCTTGACGCAACAAACATGACCGCAGATTCAACAGGCATCATCATCGGAGCCCACAAGGGCCCCGTGGATATCTGGAGGTCGCGCGACTGGGAAGCTGAATCGGTACATCAAAACGTCGTCAATGCAGGTCGCTACGACTTCGGCGTTAACCCACCCACAAACGTGTACGAACGACAGTCTGCCAACTTTTCAGAGTTGGACTTGAACCGTCGTCTGTTCACACGTGACGTGACAGGGTACGTCGGGTTGAACGTGACCCGCCCCAAGGACTTCGCGGAAATCGAGAAAGCCGTCGTGGCTGGAAAGATGTCTCCTCGACAGTTCGAAAACCGAATGCTGATTTCGCGCATGACGCGGAGACTGGAGGAAAACCTCAAAGCACAAGGAATAACGGGGCTTAAGGCCCTAGATGAAAAGGAAATCAGATCGTTTGCCAAGAGCACTTTTGAGCTCCAGGACATCGATGCATGGAACTATCTCATGCGCCATCCAGATTCCGAAGAAGCAATTCCCATGACCAGTGCTGACAAGTTCTGGCCGTGGCCTCGCAAAGAGCCTCTGGTGTTAAGCGACTACTTAGGTCGCCCATACATCAACTTTGACGAGTCGCTGTTTCGGATTGCACGAGCAACGAAGTTGAACGAAACCGTATTCCCGGGAGAGTTCAAGCCACTGTTTATGTCGGGAGACATTGGACTGGCAAACCAGACTTCGTTGAACATCTCGTTGTCCGGAATGACGTACTCGGCGAAGGATGAGTCGAAGGCGTTGACCTATGCAATTCTGGTCCAGAAAGCACTGTCGGGTATCTTCGAAAGTGACGAGACCTACAGAACGATGGAAGACGAGGCAAACGCGAACGCACTGAGGGAGCGGCAGAACCGCTACTTCCTCGGAGGCAAGCAAGCCCTTGGCTTCAATCTGTACGCTGTATGGGGCGGAGTTGACGAGGACGCACTGGAAGAAGCTGATCGTGCGGTGCAAGAACACGCGCGCAGCTGCGACATCAAACTCCAGCTGATTCCTCTCGAATCAAGGCAGATCCGCGCTTTCTTTAGCGCGAACATCGGCGGATTCTTGATTTAGGAATACGTAACATATGCTTTACTGAGCATCCGGTGGGAGGGGTTGTGCTTCGGCACCCCCTCCCGCCAAGTTCTCAATTATGTACCGAAACTTTTGTTTGGATGTATTATTGAGCGACTTACAAAAGTTACTCATGCAGTTTAACAATTTTCCCAATTATTGATTGGAGTTGAATTATGGCTCGTTCACCCTCAGCACTAACGTTTAATGGTTCAGCAAGCGACACGATTGCAGTAGCTTCACCGTTCTGGTCAGCTTCTCGATACGACGTATCTGGCATTGCGCTAGGTGAGTCGATGGACGACCAAGGATGGTTTGACTACAACCCGATTCGATGGATGCACAATAACATCGTTCCCAACCTCATTCAGATGAATGTCGCAAAGATTGGACACGGAAAGACAACCCTCGTTGACCACATCGCAGCTATGTACAGTGCGATACAAATCGGTGACAACCCCGAGTACGAAATGCGTGTGTGGGCGGATAACATCCGCAAACTTCACGGCAGCATCGAGCTTGGGCGACTTGCCGACTTCTTCGATTCAACGGTTGTTGGAAGTGCGGGTCGGCGTGTTAACCCCCTTAACCAGGGGTACATGCTGAGTCGCGACCAGCAGCTGGAGTTCATTGAAGATGCAATGGTCATCGCGAACAAGGGAAGGCCGCTTGAACGCCACCTTCCTTACGCGATTAGCGTAGCGACTGAATGGATGTATCGAGAGCACGCAGATGATGCTTCTTTCGACACCCTCGGCGAACTGATGCGCGTCCTTGATTTGGACGCCGAAGCAGGGTACCGCGCTCACCGGTCGCTTTCATCGCGACTCGGAAAAGAGCTTTCGCCGAAGTTGCTGGAAATTACGCAACGTTCTGGGGGAGTCAACCTCGAGGACTTCCGTAATGATGCTTTCAGAGGCTACGAGCTGCTCGACCGACTCACCAACCAGTTTGGTGGACGTTTTGGCGGCCTCGGATCCGATGCAGAAGAGCTGAAGCAACGCGCTGTCGTGTACGACCTGAGCGACCTGACTGACGAGGCGATCACGCTGAATCAGCAGTTCAACTGGCTCGTACGTAACAACGCAAACGCCACACAGAACCGCGACTTCATGTTCCAGATTGATATTCATGACGAGAACTGGAAGCTGTGGAACTACCTGACGTACGCTAAGGCCATGTTCGCGTACCTCAAGCAGATTCGTTCATACGAGACGCTTGTAATCATGAACACCCACCGCCCGAACGACTACCAAGCAATTGGTGGTGATCAAGGCGAACTCGCAACCAAGATGCTGAGCGACGTTGGAATGTGGTTCGTGGGTCGTCAAGAACCCGCGGATGCTTTTGAAATCCGACAGCTGCTTGGCCTGAACGCCGTCGAGGAACGTCGTCTCACAACCCTGACAAAGGGCCAGTGGGGCATCAAACTCGGCACCGACCGCATGGTGTTCATCAACACGAGCAGCGTCTACACGTCGATGCTTAAGCAGATGAGCTTCTCTAACCAGGCGCTCAACGTGCTCCTTAACCGGAGCAACCGGTACGACGAAGAACGAGCATTCCAAGAGGAGGCAGCTTCATGAACGAGTGGTTAAGCAAATATTGGCTTCAGCTCGTTTGTGGAGCAGTCCTTACTTTCGGAGTGGTGCTGATTATTACAGCACTCATCTCGAACAGTAATGCGGAAGCAGACAACGAACCGGCCAACGGCAATCCATCGGCGTCACCGCTTCCGTCCATCTCTCCAACGGCTATGCCTGAGGAAGAGGGGGATGGAACACGCGTAGACGACGAAAGCGAGTTCGACCAGAGTGACAAGGCTTGCGAAAGCCAACTCACCCCGGAAGAACTCGCCACCTTTTCAAGCTTGATACTTGATTACGAAGGTGTTTTCCAGATGCCTCCGTCGCCCGAAAGGACGTACAATCTATCGCTCATTACAACCCAGGCCTACCAAACCAACCACGCATCAACCGAAAGCGTTGAAGCAACGGATGCAGTCGTAACACTCCTTCGGGACAAAACGACAGTGTCTTGCGCAGTCAACGCAGACGGCTCGCGGCTGGCGGCGGCACACGTCACCATCGAAACCGGCTTCATCAACGAAGCGGGCGACAAAGAAGTTGTATACCCAGAGCTGACCTTGCCTCTGATTCACTACTCCACGTGGGTGCTGGATCAGGGACAGTGGAAAGTATCCGAAGAACGATAAGAGAGGAGCAGCGATGAACCCCGTTTTGAAAAGATTGGTTGGGCTCTTCGCTGCCCTCTCAATCGTAGCTGGAATCGCCTTTGGTGGCATGGTGATTGTCGTGACAACGATTTTCAGCTGTGGCATCACCCTTATCTCGCCGGTTGACGAGGCGAGGGACGTGTTTGCAAATGTTAAAGAGGGTATTAGCGACGCCTTCTTCGACATATGGGCTTCAGCAGAGCAGAAGAAGCGAAAGGAAAACGCCGCACTGATTGTCAAGATTGGTGAGGAACGCAACTTTTCGCCTCGCTCAATTGGAATCGCGGTGGCTACGGCCATTCAAGAATCCAAGCTGGAAAACCTGCCGTACCTCGGCGCCAAGAACGACCACCGGAGCCTTGGTCTGTTCCAGCAGCAACCACCTTGGTGGGGAACGCCAGAACAGATTATGGATCCGGCGTACGCAATCAATAAGTTCTACGACTCACTGCAAACCATTCCCGACCGTGACTCGCGCTCGATGATCGATGTGGCTATCCAAGTTCAAATTCCTGATGAGGACATCTACAGGAGAACTTGGCCGACCGATCGTGAAAACATCGCGATGGCTATCGTGAAGGACAACTACAAGGGTGACGGACAAATCGGCGACAACTGTACCAACAGTGCCGGTACTACAACGGGGTGGCGCTTGCCGCTTAACCCGGGAGTGTATTCCGTTTCCTCTGGCTTTGGTTGGCGTTGTTTGGCGTTGGTAGGTTACTGCCGAAACCACGACGGCGTCGACATGGCAGCAGATGCTCAAACCCCGATTTACGCAGCTCATGACGGCGAGATAACTTTCGCCGGCAGGAACGGTTCGTATGGTAACTTCGTAAGAATTGACCATGGTGGCGGTATCGTCACTGAATACGGACATATGATTAGGTTTGAACCAAGCATCAGCAGCGGTATGAATGTCCGAGGAGGTCAAGTTATCGGGTACGTCGGCAGTACCGGCGGTTCCACCGGCAACCATCTCCACTTCAACACCAAGATTGATGGGAAATACGTTGACCCCGTTCCTTACATGTTGACGCTTGGCGTTGACATTAAAGGTTCCGCAGGCTAGCTCAGCCAGTAAATGAGCCTGTGTTAACCAGCCGTTAACAACCTTTGACAGAGGGCCATCTTGTCATAAAGCACCCAGAAATGGGTGCTTTATTAAATTTCACTCAAGCTTATACAAAATGCTATACTACTGCCATGAATATAGAAACCGAAAGATTATCACCTCGTCACCCACATGTAAAAATTGTTCGTCATATCGTCCCCGATGTCACTGAACCTGTCGTTAAACCTTCAAAAGATTCGTTCCACCGTATTTCAATGGTAGTTTCAGCGAAACTTGGTTCACCAGTAGCATTCTTGCTTGCTATTCTTCTTATTATTGTCTGGATTTCATCTGGCCCATTTTTTAACTTTTCTGACACATGGCAGTTGGTTATCAACACTACAACAACTATCGTCACATTCTTAATGGTATTTGCCATTCAAAATACCCAAAACCGTGATGCGCGTGCAATGCAAATTAAACTCAATGAGCTTATTAAAGGCAGCCGCGGTGCGCGTACAGAATTCGTTGATATCGAAGACCTTACTGATACTGAACTTGATGTTATGCAAGCACAATTTAAAGCTATGCACGACCAGCTTCTCGAGAAAAAAACAAAACGCAGCTAGCTTTTGCCAAACAAAACCTACGAGTGCTATACTAAGAAAAACGTAAGCACTAAGGAGTCTAGTTCGTGATGAAAATGAAAAAAACCAGTATGCTTGTACTTGGTCTCGCTCTTGTTATTGCACTTCTCCCTGTGTCTTCATACGCTCAATCTACTACCGAGGAGCCTGTCAGCGAAGAAGGCTGTACAATGGCAAAAGCAAAAATCGCGACTCATGCCACAGCTGCTACTGCGGCGCAAACTGATCACGTAAAGAAATACGCGGCTATCAAAGACAGCATTGATACACTCGTCTCATCTGCAACTGCCGCTGAATATACTGACGTCGCAACACTTACTGCAGCGCGCGACAATGTCACTATCGCTATTAATAACTACACCACTCAAGCAAAGGTGTACTCAACTGCGCTCGAAAAGGCGCAATCTGCAGTGTGTGGCGAAGAAGCTGGCCAATTTACTGACGCCCTCGCTACCGCTCGTACCGAACTCATTAAAACCCGAACCACTAGTACAGCCGTTAAAACAAGTGTTACAAAGTCTGCCGTACCAGCACTAAAGGCCTACGCGAGCTGGCTTAAGGCGAGTACCGAGACCGCACAGGAGAAAGTATAATGAATCCAAAAGTCGACCCAGCTTCATATGTACCCGAAGGTTCATCGCCAGAGGCTGATTTAGCAGCCCTTGAAGCCATTGGCGTGCTTGAAGCCGAAGAAAGTACTGCTAAGGTTCTTGAAGAAGCGCACACCGCCCCATCAACACTTTCAGACGTTCCAACACCAACGCCAGTTCCTGTTGCGCAACCAACACCGCCACCTGCGCCTGTTGAAGTTAAAATTCCACAAGAAGTAATTCAACCAGAACAACTTTCAAGTAGCGACACACCGTTTAAAGCATTCCCAGAAGACCCAACTACTGCAGGCGTTACTTCTGCTAGTTTCGCAAGCGCATTAAATGAAGCAGCCGTGCAAACAAATACCGACCCGTTTGCTGCGCAGAAGAAAAAGAAATCATCAAAGAAACTCATTATTATACTCATCGCAGCTATCGTACTTATCGGTGGGGGAGTTGCTAGTTACTTCGTATGGCAATCAATGCAAACTAGTACGCCAGTTGAAACAACTGATACTACAGGCAACCAACCAGGTGGAACAACCCAGCCGACAACTACCGATACTGAAACAAGCGTTAACGATAGCGCAACCTTACTACAGACCGAAACAGACGCAATTGATGACACGATTTACGACGATTCTTCGCTCTCTGATACAACACTTTACGGAAATTAATATTTGGCCTGACAACCATACCCTTTATTTGCTATACTGTCATATATGAAGCCGATTACCCCTGCGAGTCCGCACGCCATTATAATGGTTGGCATCCCTGGTTCTGGAAAAAGTACGTTTGCTGAACACTTTGCTGACACCTTTAAGGCGCCAATTATTAACGAATCTAAAATTGCTTATGAAGCTGGTTTAAACACAGCGCAAACCGAAGCTGTAACAAATGCGATGTTGCACGAGATTCTTAAAGCTAATCGTACTTTTATCATTGAAGCGGCTAACCTTACAAAGACAAAGCGCGCTAACCTCATTGCTACATTTGCCAAAGCTGGATACCGCTCACTAACTGTTTGGGTACAAACAGAACCAGGTGAAGCGAAGCGACGCGCTATGCGTCCTCAGCCAATTGGCTCTGGTTTAACTGAAGCAGAGTTTGACGCTGCCTTTCAAAAATTCCACGCTCCAAGCGAGCAAGAAAAAGCTACCGTCCTTAGTGGCAAGCACACCTATGCAACCCAACTGAAAGCAGTTCTAAAACAACTTGCCGGCAGTCGTCCTGAAGAACCAATTACCCCTCCTAGTCCTCGCCAAACAGGCAATATAGTAGTTAGGTAACCTTTATGCCAATCATCGAAGACGCTGAGTTTGGAAAAATCACAGTACGTCGAAGCGCGAAAGCAACGCAAGTTCGTTTACGGGTTGCACCAGATGGCACTCTTCGCGCATCCATGCCCATGTACGCGCCAATCTTTTTACTGAAACGTCTGCTTAAAAACTCCCGAGCAGAATTACATGAACTATTGCAACAATCTCAACCTAAGATTGAATTTAAAGATGGTCAGCAAATAGGGAAGAGCCACACAATTATTGTTCGCCCGTCGGCTAAGTTTTCAACAAAGGTAAAAGGCCAACACATTCTCGTTGAACTACCAGCGAGCCTTACGCTCAACGACCCTCAGGTGAGCCGCGCTGTTCGGGACAGCATTATCGCCGCTTTAAGGGTCGAGGCAAAAAGCTACCTCCCAAAACGGCTGGCGTACCTTGCGAACCAACTTGGTTTCTCATACGAAAGAGTACGTTTCTCGCACGCCAGTGGCCGATGGGGGAGCTGCAGTAGCAATGGAACGATTAGTTTAAATATTGCCCTTATGAAATTGCCATTTGAGCTTATCGACTATGTATTGGTGCACGAATTATCACACACCGTACAGATGAACCACAGCCAAGATTTTTGGAAACTCGTCGGTCAAGGAGACCCGAAATACAGCTTGCACCGTAAGCTATTGAAGGCTGAAGCGCCAACAATATAAAGCGTGATATACAAATGTGTAGCGAGGGGTTATAATCATAAGCAATTATGGATGAGGGTCACCCGCGATACAGTAAGGCGTCCGACAGAGCTATGCGCTACGTTGGCCTTCTTTCCTCGTTAGTTCTCGCATTTTACAGCTACCTCGTTGTGTTTAATATGATTCCCGATATTTACTATGCGGGGCCAGAAATCGCTATCGCCGTCGCACTTACCTGGATGGCGGTGAGTATTTACTATTTCTTCGTACCAACAAAATCAACTTTTGATCGTGCGTGTCGGTTAGTTGTGTACCATATCGTTGCACTTGTTACTCTGGTTTTGGTTACCGGCTTCGCTCAACCATTTGCCAACCTCTTCGTCCTATTATTTATTGCTACTAACTTGTACTTTGGCCGTACCGCTTTAGCACTCAGTATTGCCTCTATTATTATCGTTGGAGTCTCGGATGCACTTATTCGTTTTCCATCATACCCATCAGTGCAGCAAGAAATCTTCCTAAGTATTACTGGTATCGTATTCCTCGGCATCACTACTGTTACCCTCATTTCTGTTCAAGAAACCCGTCGCCAAACATTACTTCATAGTCGCGCTCGTGAACGTCTACAGTACGACCGCATTCTTACCATTATCAACAACTTAGCCGATGCTACATTCAGTACCGACGATAAAGGGACGGTACTTATGTACAACGCCGCTTCACTTGACCTCCTAGATACAAATGACAGCGTTAAGGGCAAAAGTATTTCAGAACTACTAAACTTAACTGATGTCGATAAGAACCCTATCAACCTCGTTGATATCTTAAAGCAAACTAAAAAAGCTACTCGCCGCGACGACCTTAACCATACCTACGTTGACGGTGAATCAATTCGTTTGGAAATTACATTTGCCCCAATTCGAAGTTCATACACACCATTCAAAAAATCCGACGAACATGGTGGCTACATCATCATCCTTCGTGATGTGACAAAGCAAAAAAGCCTTGAAGAAGAGCGCGATGAATTTATTGGTGTTGTTAGTCATGAGCTACGTACACCAATTACTATTGTCGAAGGCACACTATCGAACCTGGGCGTGTTGATTGACCGTTCCCAAACTCCAGACCCTAAGACGCTCGCAAAAACTGTTGAGACTGCCCACGACCAAGTATTATACCTTGCAAAGATGGTAAACGACCTCAGTACGCTTTCTCGTGCTGAACGCGGTGTTGCTGACGGTACCGAAGAAATTAATGTGACTGAGTTGCTCCACAGCTTGCACCACAAATACCAAAAAGAGGCTGAAACACGTAAATTGCACCTTAATATCGACCTCGGCACGAAGCTTGGCACAGTTAACGTTAGCCGACTTTACCTTGAAGAGTTATTACAAAACCTTATTACAAACGCACTTAAATACACCAAAGAGGGTAGTGTTACTTTAGAAGCAAAGAGCACTAAGGGTGTCGTTCGATTCACTATCCAAGATACCGGTATTGGTATTAGCCGTGGCGACCAAGCGAAGGTATTCGGTAAATTCTACCGAAGCGAAGATTATCGCATTCGTGAAACTAACGGCACTGGCCTTGGCTTATACGTATCAACAAAGCTTGCGCACAAGCTTCATACAACCGTTGAGCTTAAAAGCCGCCTGAACCATGGTTCAGCATTCAGTTTCGAACTACCGACGGCTTAGAACGTCTCGGCCCTTCCAGCGTACTGTACGACGTTTATATTGATACATACTCGCTATCACCAGGATGATTTCTTGCAACAAAAGCATAGGCCACAATAGAGCGCCTAAAATAATACCCATGTTCCATACACGGCGTAGATACCAGCCGTATATAGCAGCGTAAAGTACAGCAATACCAATGCCAACAATGTGCAGTACGGTCACCTCATTGAAGAACATATCGATAATAATCACCGCAGGAATAAGTAAGATAAACAAATCAAGAATTGCAGCAACGGCAAGGAGCAGCTTCTTTTCAAGTAGCGGGAATATCAAACGAGTACTGGTAACGAGTTGTGAACGCCATTTCTTTTCATATGCAACACCGAAAGCCGATGTACCCATCAAGAAACGGTATTCATCCGTTGTAGCTAAGCTAGCAGATAACTGCGATTCAGGCTGAACAGTGTTCTTTAACGCTTCAAAGCCATTGAAACGACTTAGTAGCAGTTCCCGGTTAATCAACCAGGCGTTACCAACAGTTGCCGGCGAAGCTTTACTGTGAAAGATTACTTCCCAAAAGAAACGCAGAGTCGAGAACAATACGCTTGCCCGTAAGCTATCTTCACGTCGTGGCAGTACTGAAACCATGCCGGCATTTTGAGAAAGTGCGTAGCGTACGACGTTACTGACGGCCGCAGGTGAAATACGAGTGTCAACATCCATAAACAGAATATACGAGCCACTGGCCTCACGTAATAGGCCTTGGAGCGCATGATTACGCCCAAGCCAGCCAGAAGGTAACGCTTTACCTTCAACAAATCGCACGCCATCCTTTGCGAATGATTTAATAAGCGAAGAGGTATTGTCGGCCGACGCGTCGTCTAAAACAATAATTTCAAGTTTCTCATAGTCAGAGTTGATGACTCGTTGCAGACATTCGGTGAGTGCGTGCATTTCATTACGAGCTGGAATACATACTGTAACGCTTGGCATATCAGCCTCTTTTGCAAGCTTCGAATTGTATACCGGAGGGGTGAAGTGCTTCATCGCAAACCATAGCTGACGTATCATCAGAATCGCTACAATTACTAGTACTCCGTAAGAGATATATAGTATGCCTTCAAACATTATCTTTATAATACACTATATTGACGGTACCCTAGTGATGGTGTATAGTTTACTTGACAGTCTGCAGAAGCAGACTATTTATTTTGGGAGAAAAAAGTGGCAGAGCCAAAAAACGTCACCCGCATCAAAGCAACAGATACAGCAAGCAGCAAAACTGCTGTGACTAGCGTTGCAAAAGCAAAGAAATTACCAAAGAAATCGGCGAAACCATACAAAGAAGCTAAAGAACCAACAAACTGGTTCACAAAAGCACTTTTTGGAATCGGTCGTTATTTTAAGGGTGCATGGATTGAACTGAAACAAGTTCGTTGGCCAACCCGAAAAGCAACTTGGGGTCTCACACTAGCAGTTATTCTGTTTAGCGTATTCTTCGTCGTGCTTATTCTGCTCCTCGATGCCTTCTTCAAATATATCTTTGAACTAATGATTAAGTAATAATAAGGAAAAATATGTCTTCAACTAACCGATATGACTCAACCCGCCAATGGTACGCCATTCACACATACAGTGGCTACGAAGAAAAAGTAGCTGATAGCATTCGCCAACGTATTAACGCTGTCGACATGGCTGACAAAATCTTCGACGTAATGGTACCGAAGGAAAAGCAAATTGAAATTAAAAACGGCAAACGTAAAGTTGTTGAAAAGAAGATTTTCCAAGGCTACGCCCTTGTTGAAATGAAACTTACTGACGAAACTTGGTACATTGTTCGTAACACCCCTGGTGTAACTGGCTTCGTAGGAACTAGCACACAACCAACTCCTGTATACGAAGATGAAATTCGTAAAATCAAGAAGCGAATGGGTGTTGAAGAACCAAAGCACTTCATCGACTTCCAAGAAGGCGAAGTTGTCAGCATTACCGATGGTCCATTCAAAGGCTTCGACGGTTCTATCTCTGAAATTGACAACCAAAAGGGTAAAGTCAAAGTTATGGTCAGCATGTTCGGCCGTGACACTTCAGTAGAGCTCGACGCACTACAAGTTACAAAAGTTTAGTTTAAAAACGCTGCTTTTAATAAGAGTCTGCCGCTTGGCAGGCTCTTATTTATTTGCAGACAACAGTGTTAAGAGGTATATTATGGGTATTATGGAATCCGACCCGTCACATTCATCAGAGCGTAAAAAATTTTCGTATCAGGATCAAACCTCAGCCGACCTTATTCCTATCGTCTTAAACCCGCATGTAACCAATGATGTCCTTGAGAAGATTTTAAATATCGCCCTGCAGCGTTCTTCAGAAAACATCGACGGATTCGATACTTCTAACATTCAGTTGCTCAATGCTTTGAATAAAAAGATAGCTGCCCGAACGCCAGAAAGAGACCATAATGCAGATTTAGCAAAACGGGTCCTTTTTCTCGCAGAAGAAAAAAAATTGAACGAAGCCGTGTTTGACGGTAGCGACCCGATGGCTGAAATGCGCCTGAAGGTTCTATTTGATGGCTTTAATCACAATAATAAGTAAGTAGGTCATTCCGCTCGCTTGCACGAACCAGCTGTAATCTGTTATAATACATAAGTTACGCACTAAATATAGCTTCAAAAATATTTAGTACAACGCGAACCCAAAAGGGTAAGCAACCGTATCATTTGATACAAGAAAGAGATTTATGGCTAAGAAAATTATTGGTAATTTAAAACTACGTATCCCAGCTGGTCGTGCGACTGCAGGTCCTCCTGTTGGTTCAACACTCGGTCAATGGGGCTTGAACATGATGGAATTCATCAACCCGTTCAACGACGCTACTAAAGACCTTATGGGTAAAGACGTTATCGTTCACATTCAAGTGTACGAAGATCGTTCATTCACATGGAACAGCCTCGGCCAACCTGTTGATGACCTTATCCGTGAAAAAGCTGGCATCACTAAAGGTAGTGCTAAGCCACACACTGATAAAGTTGGTACAATTACTCGTGCACAACTCGAAGAAATTGCTGAAGTTAAAAAAGACTTCCTCAACGCAATCGATGTTGAAGGCCGCGTAAAAGTTATCGCTGGTACTGCACGCTCAATGGGCGTTGAAGTAGTAGCTTAGTCTTAACCGACACTTTTAAATAACCCGTCATTACGATGGGTTATTTTTTTGGATTAAAATAACCTCCCGATAAAGGAGGTTATTTTACATACACCACTTACCTAGAAGTGTTCTCGAATGTGCGAGAAAGTGTATTCCCAAGTCGCGTATGCTTTCTTGCGAGGGTTGAAGATGTGTTCTGGGTCAAAGATGTCCTTTGTTTGCTTAAACAAGTTCAGCACTTCTTCGCCGTACATGTCTTTCAACCAAGGGCCACGAATCAAACCGTCATTGTGCTCACCACTAATTGAACCCTTATAGCTGAGTACGAGGTTGTTCACTTCGCGCATCGCTGGTTCAAGTTTTGCGCGGTCGTTCGGGTCTTCCAACTTCATAAGTGGAATAATGTGGAAGTTTCCATCACCCATGTGTCCGGCAATTGTTGCAAACAGTTTGTACTTCTTAATGATTTCACGAATCTTTGGGAAGAACTCTGGCAGGTGCTCAGGGTTAACAATGAAGTCGTCAATGAAAGGTGCTGTATGCTTGTCTTTCACCTTGCTTCGGAGTAATTGGAAGCTACGGCGACGCAGAATCCAGAACTTCTCACTTGAACCTTCAGTTGGGTCTTCTTCAAAACCGTTAATTTCATAGCGAGCCTTGAATGGCTTCAATTCGCGGTGAAGGGCTTTAACCTTTTCACGCACTTCATGTTCAGTTTCGCCGGTAAACTCAATCATAAGAACGAGTTTCGGGAAGCCGCGAAGGAGTTGGAAACCTTCAGGAATAAGAGTAAACAGTAAGTGAATAAACTTCACAGGACCAAGGAACGATAGGAAGCTTGGCATAAACTTCATTGCAAGCAGTAATGTTTGGTCGTCGAAACCTTCGAATGATGCAGGTTTGTGCTTCACAACAGTTGCAATTAATTCACCGAGGTCATCGATGTCTCGAAGGAACAATACAAGAAGGCCAGAGTGCTTCGGTCGTGGAACGAGGCTCAACGTAGCTTCAGTGACAAACCCAAGCGTACCTTGTGCACCAACAATCGCCTTAGCAAGGTCAAAGATGCCAGTTTCACGGTCCCAAACGTTCCAGAGGTGATAACCGGTAGAGTCTTTGCTCACGTTCGGCTTAGCACCTTTAATAAGGTCGTAGTTCGCTTCAATCATTTCGAAGAGTTGTTTGTAAACACGGCCTTCGAAGTCATCTTGGCCCATCTTTGCGATAAGTTGCGTCTTATTGAGTGGCTTTACAGTCCGTTGGATACCATCAGCAAAAACAAATTGCAGTTCAGTTACGTATTGGTCGGTCTTGCCGAACTGAAGTGATTTCTCACCACCAGAGTTATTGTTGACCATTCCACCAACCGAACAAAGGTCACGGCTTGCAGGGTATGAAGGCAACATTGCATCAAACTTAATAGTTTCGACATCAAAGTCGCGGAAGAACATACCAGGCTGAACAGTTGCCTGAGTTGCATCGATATTAATAAGTTGAGTGAGATGCTTATTAAAATCAACGATGATTGAATCGTTAATTGCAGCACCTGACATGTCAGTACCCGCACTTCGTGCGGTAATAGATAGCTCTGGGTTATCTTTCTTATTTGCGGCAACAAACTTCACAAGTGTTGCAACATCTTCAGCCGTTTTAGGCGAAGCGACTATTTCAGGTTTAATTTCAAACATTGAAGCATCATGCGAATAAAATTCCTTAGCTTCGGCACTGTCGTCCAACTCACCACTAAAAGCGGTTTGCTGAAGTTTTAATTTTAAGTCATTCATATTCCTCAATCATAAGCTTAATAGGGGTTGAGTGCAATAGTTTGTTGTCGACCTCTAGTCAACCTTGAGAATTTGTGCTATAATTATAGAATAACAATCAATGTTGGGAGGCGTACAACCGCCGTTATCACCACAGAAAGGGTTAACACCTATGGCAAAAAAAGCCGAACTGCTTGAAGCAGCAAAGAAGCTTGGTCTAGAACTAAGCGAAAAGAACACTATTAAAGAGATCGAACTTGCGATTGAAGCAACTGGTACTACTGTTGTAGCTGAAGAACTTGCTGTTCTTGAAGACACTCCAGTCGCTAAAGCTGGCAAGCGAAGCTCAAAAGCTATCGCTGAAGCTGAAGCTAAGGTAGAAAAAGAAGCTCGCAAGGAAGCTGGTGACACTACATCAGTTGATGGCGACGAAGAAGCATCTGTTGCGAAGGGTCCAAAGCCTGTTACTCGTCCACTTATCGAACGTCGTGGCAAAAACTACCGTAAGGTAGCTGAAAAAGTTGACGCTACTAAGCTTTACACAATGGCTGACGCTATTGCACTTGCAGCAGAAACTAACCCATCTAAGTTCGATGCAACTGTTGAATTCCACGTTAAACTTGGTGTTGACCCACGTCAAGCTGACCAAAACATTCGTGCAACAGTAAGCCTTCCTCACGGAACTGGTAAGACTATCAAGGTTGCTGTATTTGCACCTGAAGCTGACCACAAGGCTGCTAAAGATGCTGGTGCTGACATCGTCGGTGACGAAACATTCTTAGCACAACTTGATAAAGACATCCTTGATTTCGATATCCTGATTGCAACTCCACAATTCATGCCACGTCTTGGTAAGTACGCCCGTTCACTCGGTCCACGTGGTCTTATGCCAAACCCTAAGAGTGGTTCGGTCGCAACTGACGTAGCTAAAGCAGTTACTGAAGCTAAAGCTGGTAAGGTTGAATACCGTGTCGACAAGCAAGCTATCGTACACCTTGGTGTTGGTAAAGTAAGCTTCGGCGCTGAAAAACTTGCTGAAAACGCTCGTAACTTCTTCGACAGCCTTAACTCACAAAAGCCTACAAGCATTAAAGGTAGCTACATTCGCTCAATCAGCGTTAGTACTACTATGGGCCCAGCTATTAAAGTTGAGAACATCGCTAACTAGTTAGTAATTGCCTAAATAAAAAATCCGCTTCATGTGAGGCGGATTTTTTTATCGTTCGAGTTAGTTTAAAGAGCGAGATCTTTTGCCTGGGTAGTTAAATGCGCAACAAATTCTTTATCATAAAGCTTGATGTCTTGATCATCGTTCTTCTTGCTGTCATCACGTTGTTCTTTTGCAAATTCAACTTCAGCTTCGAGAATAATCATGCCATCTTGAAGTTCTTCAATGCGAGCTTCGTTCATAGCTTCAGTACTCACAAGCTTGTCTTTTAGAATAGAGATAACTTCGTCACGGGCCTCTATTTGGGTGCGCTTCACAAACTCTTCAGTATAACTATACATTCCGTCATCACCTTGTGATTCGATAGACTCAATAAATGAAACAACTTCGTAATGAACGTCGACGCGTCGTTGCAGGTTATCGACGTCTTTTACCCAATAAGAATCTGGACCCTTAAGCGGGTTCGTAGGAACCATAGCCGCATAGGGGATAATGCCAGCAACATGTAATGCCTGGTCAAGATTCTTTTCTTTTTCATTTTGGAGTTCGGCATTCACTATTTCCTGGATGTGAGCAATGTTTACACCAGCTTCATTTCCAATATTCGTGTAGAGCTGTGAAACCAATTCGCTTTTTACTTTAAACGAAAGCCAAGCATCGAGCGTGTGGAGTTCGCTTTGAATCGCTTCTTCGAGCAATTCTTGGGCTTTTTTTGCCTTGGCTTCAGCTTTTTCTTCTGTCGTTTGTTCAACTTCTTGTTGAACTGGTTGTTCGACAATTGTATCGTAACCAGTAATTACGATGTCTTCGGTCTTAAGAGGGTTCGGCTCGAGGGCAGAATCCTCACCCCTAATTAAAGTTGGTTCGAATTCACGTTGGTGTGCCATCGTCATACGATGCCCCTTCCTCATTTACTTTTTTTGTAGCCGAAAGCGTGTTTGTTGTAAGCGCGTCTTCTGCGCAAAATATATCATATTTCGTGTACTTCTGCAAGCATTATGTGAAATATTTTACAGCTAATATTTATAGTTTCACGAATACATATTTCGCAATCTGTGGAAAAGTATATAAAAAGTCTGTATAGTAACTCGTGGTGGCGTGCATTCAGCACGCCTAGTTCTTAGGAGATACATTGGGAGCAACACCTTACGAAGATCTCCTTGAAGACGTGCTATCAAACGGCGTCATAAAGGGAGATCGAACAGGCACCGGCACGCGGAGCGTGTTCGGTCGACAGATTCGTTTTGATCTGTCCGAGGGATTTCCCCTCATCACTAGCAAGAAGATCTACACAAAAGCGGTGATTGAAGAACTGCTGTGGATCCTCAACGGAGAAACTAACGTTCGTTCACTTCAGGAAAAGGGAGTGCACATCTGGGACGAGTGGGCAGACGAAAATGGCGACCTTGGCCCGGTCTACGGTTCGCAGTGGCGCAACTGGCCGAGCGCGAGCGGTGAGGGGATTGACCAAATCACCAAGGTGGTTAAGTCGATTCATAAAAACCCCGATTCGCGCCGGCACATCGTGTCGGCTTGGAACCCGGACGAGGTCGACGACATGGCACTTCCGCCATGCCACGCCCTCTTCCAGTTCTACGTAGCCGAAGGAAAGCTCTCGTGCCAGCTGTTCCAACGCAGCGCTGACATGTTCCTCGGTGTTCCGTTCAACATAGCCAGCTACGCGCTGCTGACACACATGGTTGCACAGCAGTGTGGCCTTGAAGTCGGCGAATTCGTCTGGAGTGGTGGTGATGTGCACATCTACGCCAACCACATCGAACAGGTGGAGCTGCAGCTGTCGCGCGATCCTCGCTCACTGCCGAAGCTGGTTCTTACAAATCCGGCCGAAGAGTCGGACGAACCATGGGAAGGTATCTTCAAGTACAAGCTCGAGAACTTCACGTTCGAAGGCTACGACCCGCACCCCTCGATCAAAGGCGAGGTTGCGGTGTAACACCACCTACTTCGGTGAGCCGGCTGATGGATTTTTATTCATCGCCGGCTCACTGGGGCAACTCATCTATATTCTTTGAAATCTGATTATTAAATCGGGTTACGACGAAGATAGGTGACAAATGAATAATCGTATTTATTTTTTGCATCAGACTCGAAATCTTGCACATCAGACACTTGCCACTCATTCCGCGGTAAATCAGGAAAGAAAGCATCGCCACCAACGGTTCGCGCCATAATTTCAGTAGCAAATACTCTATTAACCGTAGGGAGTGCTTGGCGATAAATATCAGCTCCGCCAATGACTAAAGGGTTTTCACCAGCAATTTCATATGCTTCATCTAAACTACGTGCAACAAATGCGCCGTCAATTGCTGTGGCTGAAAGTGAAAGCACAATATTCTTCCTATTCGGTAATGGCCGATATGAGTCCGGAAGAGAATCAAAAGTGCGGCGACCCATAATAACCGATTCGCCCTCAGTCAATTCTTTGAAATGACGCATATCGGCAGGAAGCTGACCTGCCCATGGCAAATCACCATTACGGCCTATTGTTCGCACGGCGTCGAACGCAACTACTATTGATTTCATATTCATATAATACCATTATTCCAATCTGTAATTGTTTCGAACAAAAAAGTATGTCATTATTATCTCAGTAAACAAATTGGGTGGGCACGCAATTTTTAACGGGGTTAAGTTTTTATGAGTGAGTCCATTGAATTTAAAGAATACGCAGGCAGCGTAAAGCTAGACAACATTGCCGGTAGCGATGTATTTCGTATTGAAGAAAACTTTGGCAAATCTTTTGACGATTACCTCGTTGCGACTGACCTCAATCTGAACGACGCTCCCGTAAAAGTCCTCAAAGACCGTGTCATGGGCAGCGGTATTTATAGCGACCGCGAACTCCGCGTTGCGCTAGAACTTGGCCATATTGTATGTGAACCGCGCCCTGAAAAAGTAAACGGCTCAAGCATCGATGTGCGCCTTGGTGAAAACTTTTACCTTGCAGGTGATGCACGAAATATCTCGGCTATTTTCAACCCGTTTGAAGAAGATGATGTAAATCGTTATTTTGGTGAACCATTGAAAGCCAAGCCATTCAAATACGTTATCGATAAAGTACTCAAAGAAATTCGCTTAAACGAAGCTCTGTCGACAAAAGATAAGAAACGTCAGCTCGAAGCTTTCGAAGGTCACGAAAACCTCCAAAACATTGACGATGACCACCCGCTTATTTTGCTTCGACCGAACGAACGTATCTTAGCTCACACTGAAGAATTTATCGGTATCCGTGCGCCAGGAACAACCAGCATGCAATCGCGAAGCACCACCGGTCGCATTGGCGTCGCAAGCTGTTTCTGTGCCGGCTGGGGCGACCCTGGGTACATTAACCGCTGGACAATGGAAGTCAATAACCTCAACGAAAACGAATACGTTCCACTGCCAATTTATTACCGCATCGCACAAATTGTCTTCTCAGCAACTGGCCCTGTAGGGACTGAATACTCAAAGGCGACAGGTAAATACCAATCTGTATCATCAGACGAACTTGCAGTTCTGGAAGCCAACTGGCAACCAAGCGACATGAAGCCTCGTTCGTTCAAGGATGCTAATGACCTTCGTGAATATCGGCTTAAGAAGATGCAGATGTTGGCGGCATAATGTCAGAACGTGGCGAATACATTATCACTGAAGGGACTGACGCAACAGGCAAAAGCACCGTTGCAGATGCGCTCGCACGTAAAGCTCGTAAGGCGGGCCATGAGGTTATTCGAGTCGATGAACCCGATAGCGCTTTTAACAAAGAGGGCGAAGTGCTTGTTCCTATTGCTTCTGAGCTACGACGAATCATTAAAAATGGCGACTTAGGACGGACTGCGCTGACCAACGTACTTTTATTTTCAGCCTCTAGGCTCGAAAATTGGGAGCAGGCAGTTAAACCTGCCCTTGAACGCGGCGCATGGGTAATTGGTGCACGTAACTGGCTTTCAACGTTGGTATACCAAGGCTACGGCGAGGGTTTTGACCTTAACACTATTCGAGACATAACAAGAAGTACCATGGATGAAAAGTACTTACGACCTGATCATTTATTCATTCTAGATTTAGAAGATGAAGACGAACGCACTCGACGCCTCAACGACCGCGGGCCACTTGAGACTCCGGACACGTTCGAATCACGTGGAGACGATTTCCAATTGAGCTTACGACAAGGATACCGAACGATATCAAAAGATTACGGAATTCAAATCGTATCGGCAATTCCACCTAAAAAGAAAGTTGCTAATACAATCTGGAAACAAATCAACAAAGATATTAGCGAACGCGACTAGTTGGCTGTTAACTCTTTAGAATGCACCGCGCCGTATACTGTCTCGTTACGCGCTAATACTAACCCAGAAGGTAGCTCGGTTTCAACAAGCCATTTCACAGCAGATTGAAACTCTGGTAAGTCAGCGATGTTGTTTCCTTTTATCGCAGTCTCTCTGAACAGATCAACCAAATTCGAATCAAACCCAGTTGAAGGACTAAGGTTAACAATGGCGGTCGTGCGAGCCTTGCCAGTAGCGCCAAGTTTCGTTTCACCAAGGTAGCGCTTCATACCTATGCGCATTGCCCCAATGTGTGAGCTGGTTCGAATATCACGGTCAAAGCCAAGTACTTGTAGGCCGTACATTTGGTCAGGTTTAGGAGTGGCATCAATATCAAAGAGTTCACCAACTTGGTCCCACATTTTAGGCTCGAGATCTTTTCGCGCATCACCAATAATAGTAAGGTTAGCGTATTCAACCGATTTCATGCCAAACGCATGTCGGGCAATTTCATTTTCAATAGGAGTGCCGCGTCCATATTTTGCCTTTTCACATGCTTCACTTGCAGCGGCATCGGGGAAGCCTTTAAATAAACGCTGGTTGTAGCTGACTCCATTAAGGCCTTCGCGTTGGTGCATACGAGACACAACCGAGCGAGCAACAAAGTTCACTATCGATGGTTTTACAAAACTGCTTAGCTCAGAGTGTGCAAGTTCTACAAAGTTATGGGCAAGTGCATCCTGCGAATCAACGAGTATTTTTTTCGCCTCTTGGCCAACAATTAAAAGCGGTGCGGCGTTTGAGCCGTCGAAATCGTCCTCAGAGTAGGCATAGTCGTTGCTTGAAGTAGTATAAGTTTCAATGTTAGTCATAGTAGATGTAAACGATACCATTCATAAGAACGGTAATATCAAGTACAATTATACCACATTTTCTTCTAAAAACCAAATTTAAACCCCCGCCGAAGCAGGGGTGGGGTGACGAGGTGTCGTACGATTTGTGAGCTGCCTACGGGGGCGACCAAGATTTCCGAAGAAAAGGTGGTCGCCCCGTAAGGCGGCTGTTAGCGGTTTACCCGATGTTCCGAATGGTCCACCTGGTTGGCGAGGCCGGTCCAGTGACCAACAGGGTGACTGGTTAAGGCCTCCGTGGTGTGGTGCTCGTCTTCCGAAGTCTTCGGCACCGGCCGCTTCAGCGATTCCAGTGCACGCTTCGCTTCTGGCGTGAGCTTGGGTTCCGGCAAAGGCCTTGATGCTGCCATCGTATAACTCCTCTAGTCGCGTGTTGGCGACGTTGCCAACAACAGATACTTATTATACCTCACATCGTCATTACAATCGACCTATTCGCGATAAACGAGAAGAGGAGTATTGACTTGCTTACCCTTCTGGAGTATACTAACTCACGACATACCAAAGACAGTAGCTGTACTAGGATAGAAGGTGTAAAAACCGTAAACCGACCACTTAATTTGCTACCGAGGATACGATGTAACACATCATTTCTAATAAGTCTTTGGCAATGCGAGGTCCAACGACTTATTTTTTATTTCTAGGAACTCTCGACAAACATTGCCAATTGTCGTTACTTAACAACTCGGTCAAATATATTAACCAAGGAGATTTTTATGGCAATTAGTCGCGATAAAAAGAACGAATTGGTTGCTGATATGAGCCAACTACTGGCTAGCTCAAAAACAACAGTTTTTGCAGCTTACCAAGGTTTGAGCGTTAAAGATATCCAAGTACTCCGTGCGAAAGCTCGTGAGAGTGGTGTTGTTATCCGAGTCATCAAGAACCGTTTGGTTCGTGTTGTACTTGAAGGTAACGCTACTTACAAGGATGTTGATACATCAAGCCTGACCGGTCAGTTACTTTATGCTTTAAGTGCTGAAGACGAAGTTGCACCTGCTAAAATCCTTAGTGATTTTGCAAAGACCAACTCTGCTTTAGTTATTGCTGGTGGTTTTTCTGGCGAAGGCGCTCTATTGAGTGCTGACGAAGTTAAAGCCCTTGCATCACTTCCAAGCAAGAGTCAGCTCATCGCAGAAGTTATTGCTCAACTGCTTTCACCTGTTCACGACGTTACCAATGCGCTTTCGGGCAACTTGCACGCGCTGTTGGATGGTGTTGAAGCTAAAGCAACCAGTTAATTTTTGAACAAACCCGGGCCTCAAAACCCAATTATTACCAATAACCCGATAGGAGGCCATTATGGCTGATTTAAAGAAATTCGCTGAGACTCTCGTTAGTCTTACTGTTCTTGAAGTAAACGAACTCAAGACAATCCTAAAAGATGAATACAACATCGAACCAGCTGCTGCTGC
>Ga0247814_10000089_pt1 | contig 86845 bp, 88 predicted proteins | sample UWRJL179409R1_FD_179947 | JGI IMG/M metagenome (GOLD analysis project Ga0247814, IMG submission 179947) | Plant litter microbial communities from Arlington Agricultural Research Station in Wisconsin, United States - UWRJ-L179-409R-1 | ecosystem: Environmental > Terrestrial > Plant litter >... | reverse complement strand
TGTGTCAAAAACGCGAAACCGGCGACGTCATCGCTAAATACGACAGGTCGGTAATCGGTTGGGTGTAGGTTAGTCTTCATAATCTGAACTATTGTATCTGTTTTTGATGGATTTGTCTAGGGGTGGTGGTATATTTAGGGCATGATTAATCACTTGAGGTATTCATTTGAGACTCCGACCCGGCTTATGGTCGAGGTTCCAATGGTTGCATACGACCGAGCGATGAAGGAATCACGACTTCCAGAGCTTCTGGATGATGAAACCGAATTAGTACTTGCGAGCCCGGAAAAAGGTGGCGTTCGCTTAACGTTAAGCGACCAGTGGTTTAAAGAGAACAAGCGCACTGTAGATGACACCGAAAGCACAGAAGCTGCCGCTTCGCGATGGCTGTATGCACTCACTTCTACTCGGCGTTTTACCCCTGATGAATTGCTTGACCCTGACCTCAACGTTCAGATGATGCAAAAATCAACTGGCGACGGTTCGGGGCAGGGTCGGCTTGGTTTTCACGCTGAGTTAGCATGGCCACTAAATGACAATGAGACGTCTCAAAAAATGGCTATCTATGGAATGCGCGAGATGGCTCGTATGTTTGGTTATGTAGACGAATCAATAATCGACTCTGTATATGCAGGCGTTGATGAAAATGGCGTATTGCTGCAAGCCCTCGACATAGGTTGTTGCTGCGTAAGTACGAGTGGGATGACCTTCGAAGCGGCGGAGCCTAAAGCTGAATTATTTGGCCACAACCTCTACAACCGCCAACTCATGCTGACATGTTTTAGCGGCCTTGTCGCATTAGCGCGTTCTCGTAAATAATTGCTAAAATAGATATAGCTAGACATTTCTGGCGTACCTACACATACGAGAGGATTGGTGAGGCGCCATGGTTGCGTCATCTAAAAAGTCTTCATTACTCGGAAGGCACAAAACACTTATTGACCGGCTCGATTATCTGCTCGGTAAACGAGAAGAATATCTTGCTACGATTAATGCCGCCGATGCCTTAAGGGCTGAACGGCTGAAAGAAGCAACGAAGGAAATCGAGCAGCAGTGGCGAGATGAAGTTGGTTCAGCACCCTTCAGGCTGCAGGTTATCGAAGCTAACATGACTGCGTTCTTACAAAAAAGTCACCACAACCTGACGCGCCGGTACAAGAAAACCATCAAGCGCGAGTTGGGTGAGGTGAAGGTGATCGAACGAGCAAAGGAGCTTGAGATACCCGGCAGCGAGAAAGCGATTGTCGATTTCTTGCTGAAGCGGATGGGTGGCAAACGCTATATAACCTACACGCCAAAGCTGAATCGAAAAGCGCTTTTGCTCGCGCCTTCTGCGCTGCTTTCTCTGCTGGCCCCTTTAGGGGTCTGGCGTGGCCAGCACCGTCTTATTTCGGTGCATTCACCTTCAGAAGTGGCGGTTAAGTCACCTGCGAAGACCATTTCCTACAAGCGTCTCAATGATCGCAACAAGAAATGAACTAGTATAGGCCCCGGGCTAACCCTGGGGCCTTACTCCTGTTGAAAAATAAGACTAGACCTTGATAGTTTCAGGTTTTTTACCGCGGTTGCGATAGATACTGCTAATAAACGCAGCTGCGATAAATATAACGCCAATAAGGCCAGTAACAATTTCGTTAACGTGGAAACCAATGCTGATTAATAAGATAATCGCGAGTGCACCAATTGCCCAGTGTGCACCGTGCTCAAGGTAGACGTATTTGCCTAGTGAGCCCTTGCGTACGAGGTATACAGTAATAGAACGCACAAACATCGCACCAATCAACCCAAGACCTAGGGCGATGATGATAGGGTCGGAGGTAATCGCGAATGCACCAATGACGCCGTCAAAACTAAATGATGCATCGAGCACTTCAAGGTAGAGGAACAAGAAGAATCCAGCTTTACCGGTTGCAAGTACTAAGCCGCTCGCACCACCAGATTTTTTAGCCGCTTTGTCGTCGGCTTCAAGTTTGTGTTCCATGCCACTCTCGAACAGTTTACCAAGCCCGTTAATGACAACGTAGGTAACAATACCAAGGATACCTGCGAGTAATACGACTTCAGATTCTTCGGCGAGGAATTCAGCCACAAATACGAGCGCAACCAGTGCAACAACAATTGCCATTTGGCTCAGCTTGCCAATTTTAGCGAGGGGAATTTCAATCCAACGAAGCCATTTGAGCTTGCGGTCTTCGAACACAAAAGTTAAGAAAAGCATCAGAAGGAACATTCCACCGAAGGCAGCGATGCGTGGTTTCGCTTCGTTAAGAATGTAGGCGTAGGTACCAGGGTCTTCGATTGAACCTTTTTGTAGCGCAAGGTTAATTGCTTCAACCGGGTTAAGGTGCGCAGTAATTCCCACAATAAGTAGCGGGAACAAAAGGCGCATACCGAATACGGCAATAAAGATACCAATAGTAAGGAAGATTTTCTGCCAAAATTCGCTCATTCGCTTCAAGATAGTCGCGTTGAGGACGGCGTTATCGAATGATAACGAAACCTCGAGGATGGCCAACATGAAACAGAGGAAAAGCGCAGTCCAGCCGCCATAGAAATAAGCGGTAACGAGTGATAAAACGGTAACAATTAATGACCAGCGGAAAATTTTAAAAAACATATGTTTACCATTTTACACTAATTTGCCCGGGGGAGGCGAGGGTAATGTACAATATAAGTACAAGCAGCATTAAAGACGGAGGTGCATATCAGTCTTAACAAGGTGAAGCGAGTACTATTAGTCCTTTTGGGGAGTACTATTGCCGCCACGGGTCTGCAACTTTTCTTGTTACCAAACCATTTGCTCGACGGAGGGGTGACCGGTATCGCCATCCTTAGCGCGTATTTGTCAGGTATTCCATTTGGGCTATTTCTTCTCATTCTTAACATCCCATTCGTCGTTATCGGGTATCGAAAATTTGGTAAAGAGTTTGCGACGTATTCGACCATAGGTATTGTTGCGTTAGCGAGCTTAACATTCATTCATATGCCACACGGTTTTACCGACCAGCCAATCCTTGCCGCCATTTTTGGTGGTATTTTTGTAGGTATCGGTTCGGGTTTGGTAATTCGCTACGGGGGTATTATTGATGGTTCAGACACAATTGCGATTCTCATTGACCGCGTAACGGTATTTACGGTAGGTGAGGCGATTATGATGATTAACGGAATTATTATTGCCGCCGCCGGGTTTGTGTTCGGCTGGGAGAACGCGCTGTATTCACTTATTGCATATTTCGTCGCCCATAAAGCCATCGACGTGACGGTTGAAGGCTTGAACGAATCGCGCAGTGTGTGGGTGGTGAGTATGCACGTGCGTGAAATCGGCAAGATTATCAACCGGGTGATTGAAGAGCCAGTCACGTATTTAAAAGAGGCCAACAAAAAAGACCCTGAACCGCACGGCATTTTGTTAGCCGTCATTACGCGCTTCGAAGAGCAGAAAATTAAAGCTGCAATTCATTCCGTGGATAAAAAAGCTTTCGTGGTTATTTCGAACGCACATGAAATTATGCGAACCGAAACCTCCAACAGCCTTAACACTTCTAGACAAAGCCGCTGACATCTGTTAAAATACATAGGTAACATTTTATAAACGACACAACCCTCCGCAATACTCCTGAAACAATTCAGGGCTGAGGGTGAGGATAACAAGGAGTAAATCATATGACCGTACAGGTTGATATTAAGAAATTGCTCGAATCTGGTCTCCACTTTGGACACAAGACGAGCCGTTGGCACCCGAAAATGGCGCCATACATTCACAGCAAGCGTCAAGACAGCCACATTATCGATCTTACAAAGACCGTTGAAGGCCTTGAAGCTGCACTACCATTCATTACTAAGACTATCGCCAGCGGTAAGACTATTTTGTTTGTTGCAACTAAAAAGCAAACTAAAGACATCGTAAAGCAAACTGCTGAAGCACTTGGTCAACCATACATGACTGAACGATGGCTCGGTGGAACACTTACAAATATTCAAACTATTGGTGCTCAAATCAAGAAACTGAAAGATCTTGAAAAGAACATGGCAAGTGGTGACCTTGAAAAGCGTTACAACAAGCTTGAAATCCAACGTTTCCAAGAGGAAATTGATGCGCTTAACGCTAAGTACAGCGGTATCAAGAACCTTGACGGCAAGCCAGGTGCATTGTTCCTTATTGACGTTATCGGTGACGACAACGCAATTAAAGAAGCAAAGACTATCGGTGTGCCAGTTATCGCTGTGGTAGACACAAACGCTAACCCAAGCATCATCGACTACGTTATTCCTGGTAACGACGACGCAATTAAGGGAATCCAAACAATTCTCGACTACGTTGCTGAAGCTGTTGTTGAAGGTAAGGGTGTATCAAAGAAAGATAAGGGCGAGGAGGCTTAATAATTATGGCTGTATCAATTGAAGATATCAAAAAGCTAAAAGAACTTACTGGTGTTGGTCTTACTGACGCTAAGGTTGCACTTGTTGCAGCTGACGGTGATTTCGATAAAGCTCTAGAAGAAATGCGCAAAAAAGGCCTTACTAAGGCTGAGAAAAAAGCAGACCGCGAAGCTCTCGAAGGTATCATTGACAGCTACGTACACGGTGGACGCATTGGTGTTCTCGTGGAAGTAAACTGTGAAACTGACTTCGTAGCTCGTACCGACGGCTTTAAAGAATTTGCACACATGATTGCACTTCAAGTTGCATCAATGAACCCAACATACGTTTCTGAAGCTGATATTCCAGCTGAAGAAATCAAGCGAGTTCGTGATGAAGCTCTAGCTAGCGAAGCACTAAAAAGCAAGCCTGCTGAAATGGCTGAAAAAATTGTCGATGGCCAAGTTAAAAAGCACTTTGCAGAAAAAGTACTTCTTAACCAAGCCTACATTATGAACGACTCACAAACTGTTGAACAATTCCTTAAGGAAAACGTTGCGAAGACAGGTGAGAACCTCATTATCCGCCGATTTACCCGTATTGAGCTTGGCGTTAACGACTAATTATTAGTACGTTTTAAAAAATCTCCCGCGTTATGTGGGAGATTTTTTATTCCGGTAATAATATGTCGCGCGCCTGTGGAGTGTAGGCGGTGAGTGTCTCGGGTTCGTAGCGAGCCAGTTTTACGGTTTCGGTAATAGCCTGGCTGGTTGGCAAGTCGCTTTGATTGTTTTCAAAATTACCAACACCCACGCGGAGTGCGATTTTAGGAAAAATTGCCGGGGCATATGCCTGCGCAACTGCAGCATGTGTTGCTCCCAACTCTTCTATAAGTGGGTGCATGTTTTGTTTACCGAATGCTTTTATGCTGCCTGGGTTGTTAAGGTCAGCTTTAATAGGAACGATAATATGTTCGCCATCGCCACGGTCTAAAACGGTAGCATTGTAGGTTTCAGTAATTTTCTGACGCTCGGCTTTCCAGGCCTCGAGGTACGCTTCGTGGGTTGCATAACGGTCACTGAGAACGTTAAACGAAGAGTTGATAACATCCCAAGAGACGATGAAAGCGTCAGGGGTGGTAGGCGGTTGAATCTCTAAACTTTTCGAGAGTGAGCTGGTTTTTACTGACAACTCAGCAAGTACCTGTGCGACTTCGTTGAGTGGCTCTGCATGTCGTTTGAAAACTTTTTCAACGTCATCATTGCCTGGGTAGTTCCAGTTGGGGTTTTGGTTCATCGTGAAGGCGAGTTGAATTGCTGCGGTTTGTTCGCCGTCAGTAAAGAGGGGATGTGCCCAGACGGCGTGGTTCTTATTCATGTAACTTGCCATGAATTGTGGTTTGTTGCCGCCAAGCGCCGCGCCGAGGGCAGTTTGGCTTAAAATGATTCGGCGGTTGCTGATGTTATCTTTACTAAATTCAAGGCGCGCGTCGCGGGCGATGTCGTACGAGTGAGATTGTGCAATTGCCGAAGCGCGGTCAGTTGGGCGGCTGTCGATATTGAAGAGCGTTACCTCTTCGTAAGGGTGAGTACTCGAACGCGGGTTCATATCAGCACTAAGGTAATGGTAGTCTTCATTCAACGCATCAAGCCGTTCTTGGGCCATCGCTAAGGTACTTTGAGTGTCGCTCCGATTCTTGAAGCTAACGTAAACAGAGGGTTCGACAGACTCCGAAGACACACTCTTTTTCATATGCATATATTATACCACTTATATAATTAAAAAGCAATGTCTTCAAGGTGTTGAGTGGGGTGGTATACTAGATACATATAAGAAAGAGGACACATGTTTAACCAAAAACAATACGAAGATCGTTTTACTTCAACCATTTCACACTTCGCAGATGAGTTGCGGAAGGTCCGTACAGGCCGCGCACACCCAACAATGCTTGATAGCATTACTGTTGAAGCCTACGGCCAACGTATGCCACTCAACCAAGTAGCAAATGTAACGGTACCTGAAGCACAACTTATTACTATTACACCATTTGACCCATCAACAATCCAAACAGTTGTAGCGGCCATTCGTAACGACCAATCTCTAGGTCTTAACCCAAGCGACGACGGCCGTATTATTCGTGTCCCAATTCCACCGCTTACCGAAGAGCGTCGCAAGCAAATTGTGAAGCAAACCTCTGAAAAGGTAGAAGAAGCGCGCATTGCACTTCGTAACATTCGCCAGGAAGCGCTTAAAGAAACAAAGCGCCTTAAAGATTCTAAAGAAATGTCAGAAGACGACCAAAAGCGTTCTGAAAAGGCAATTGATGACCTCGTTGCTTCATCTAACAATAAACTCGACGCAGCCTTCCGAGAAAAAGAAAAAGAGATTTTGACACTGTAATGGCTGACATCGCTGCACCGGTTGTACCGAAGCACGTTGGCTACATTGTTGATGGTAACCGCCGCTGGGCTAAGAAGCACGGCTTACCGGCATATGAAGGCCATTTAGCAGGCTACAACGCCCTAAAGGATGTTGCAATCGCCACCATTGAAAGTGGTGTGACGTATATGTCTGCCTATGTGTTCTCAACAGAAAACTGGCAGCGCAGTGCTGATGAAGTAAAGAAACTTCTTGGCCTCGTGTTGCGGCTGTTAACTTCTGATATTCCAATGTTTAACGAATATAATATTCGTTTGAAGGTGCTTGGTTCACGCGAAGGTATTAGCCCAAAAATTATCAAAGCCATTGAAAAGGCTGAAGCTGCGACCGCAGGTAACACTGCCGGTGAGTTCGCACTTTGTTTCAATTACGGTGGCCAACTTGAAATCGCAGAAGCGGTTAAAAAAATTGTTCAGTCGGGTGTGTCTGCCGACGAAGTAACGCCTCAACTTATTGCCGATAATATTTATGCACCTGAAGTGCCACCTATCGATTTAATAGTTCGCACCAGTGGTGAGCAGCGCCTTAGCAACTTTATGTTGTGGCGTTCTGCATACAGCGAATTGTTGTTCTTAGATAAACCTTGGCCAGACATGACAAAAGAAGATGTGACAGCTATAATGAAAGAATATACGCGCAGACAGCGCCGTTTTGGAGGATAGATGTTAATTATTGGAATCATTATTGGGCTTATTGTTTTGGTGTTTTTGGTCGCCGCCCACGAACTGGGTCACGCCATCGTTGCCAAGCGTAATGGGGTAGTGGTCGAAGAATTCGGTATTGGGTTCCCGCCACGTGCTTGGGCGAAGAAGCTCAAAAATGGCGTCCTCTTCACCGTAAACTGGCTACCTTTAGGTGGCTTTGTGCGGCTTCAAGGCGAAAGCGATGACGCGAGTAAAAAGGGCGATTACGGCAACGCAACTTTCTGGCAGAAAACGAAAATCTTATTCGCTGGTGTTGTTGTAAACTGGCTAATTGCTGTAGTACTTCTTACTATTTTGGCGCTTACGGGCCTTCCAAGTGGTATCCCGAACCAATTTACCGTGCCTTCAGATACAACGGTTATTACTGAACCGGTGAAAATTGGCTCTGTTACTGCCGGTTACCCAGCTGAAAAAGCGGGCCTCGAAAAAGGTGACAAAATTATTAGCTTAGCTGGCGTACCTATCGATACTACCGCCGAACTGATTGATGTCAGCAAGGAGAACCGTGGCGAAACAGTGAAGGTTGTATACGAGCGCAACAACGAACGCGCAACTGCAGACGTAGCGCTTCGTGACGCCGATTCTGCAACGTTTGGTGCGGCTCTTGGCCAGAACCAAAAAACCAAATCAACTTGGTCTGCGCCAATTGTTGGTGTTGTATCGACAGGTCAATATACTTGGCTGACTGTTCAAGGCCTCGGTAACTTAGTAAGTAACTTCTTTGGCGGGTTAGCTGGCCAATTAAGTACTAGCGAAGAAGGCCGTGACAAAGCAACTGAAAAGCTAAATGAAGCAGGGGAGAGTGTTGCTGGCCCAGTTGGTATCCTCGGTGTTATTTTCCCAGCTGCAAGCGAAGTAGGGCCTTCACGAGTGGTCTTCTTGGCGGCTATTATCTCGCTCACACTTGCTGTTATGAACACGCTTCCAATCCCATCACTTGATGGTGGCCGCTGGTTTGTCACTGCATTATTCCGGGTTATCAAAAAACCACTTACAAAAGACATCGAAGAGCGCATTAACGGTACTGGTTTTATGGTTCTAATCGGTTTAATTTTACTGGTGACGATTGCTGATGTCCTTAAACTCTTCTAATCCAACTATCCAGCCTGCTATGGTTCCAGAACCAGCAGTAGCGCCAACACTGCCTAATAAGCCGGTTATTTCCCTACAGCGTCGCATTCTATTATGTATTGGGTTGCCAGTTTGGGCATTCCTCGGCTTTATGCTGGCACAGGCGCTTGTTGTAGTTGCCATTGAAGTGCTCACGAAGCTCGGTGTGCCGCTGAACCAAATTAATGACTCCCTTTTTCAGGTAATTGCAGGTGGGGTGATATATGCCCTTACACTCCTCATCGTTATTGGCGTGCCATACCTTGTGAAACGGGCGCGCACCACTAAAGAAGAACTCGGTATGCAACGGCTCCCAATTCTGACAGATTTCCTTTGGGTGCCAGCTGGTGCAATCGTATACTTGGTATTAACGGCAGTCGTTACGGCTGTTGCTATGGGCTTTTTGACTTTTGTTAATTACGACCAAGCGCAAGATACTGGCTTTACAAATATCGGCCAGCAACACGAATATATTCTCGCGTTTATTATGCTAGTAGTTATTGCACCGCTCGCTGAAGAACTGCTATTCCGCGGCTACTTATTTGGGAAGTTGCGCAAGTACGCACCACTGTGGATTTCGATCTTTATCACCAGTTTACTATTCGCCATTGTCCACTTTGCCTGGAACGTTGGGCTCGATGTTTTCGCACTCAGTATCGTTCTGTGTTTACTGCGCGTTATAACAGGTAGTTTGTGGCCATCTATCATGCTTCACATGCTGAAAAACGGTGTCGCGTTTTACTTCCTCTTTATCAATCCGACAGTTCTTAGTACACTGGGAGGATAATTATGAGAGTTTCTAACCTATTTACCAAAACCCTAAAAGACGCACCAGCTGACGAAGTAGCGAAAAATGCGCAGTTATTAATTCGAGCCGGCTTTGTATACAAAGAAATGGCAGGAGTGTATGCGTACTTGCCACTTGGTAAGAAAGTACTCGAAAACATCATTCAAGTTATTCGTGAAGAGATGGACGGCATTGGTGGAAACGAAATTAGCCTGACAGCACTTCAATCAAGCGAAGCTTGGAAGGCGACTGGTCGTTGGGACGATGCAGTGCTTGATGTTTGGTTTAAAACCAAGCTTGCGAACGGTACTGAACTTGGTTTAGCGCCAACCCATGAAGAAGCACTCACGAAGCTTATGAAGAACTACATTCATAGCTATAAAGACCTTCCGGTGTATCCGTACCAATTCCAAATTAAGTTCCGTAATGAGCTTCGTTCAAAGAGCGGCCTCATGCGCGGCCGTGAATTCTGGATGAAAGACCTTTATAGTTTTAGTCGTAGCCAAGAAGAGCACGACACTTTCTACGAAGAAGTTTCAAATGCCTACACACGCGTATTTGACCGTCTTGGGTTAGGTGATAGCACCTTTAAAACATTTGCGAGCGGTGGAAGCTTTGCGAGGTTTAGCCACGAATACCAAACTATTAGCCCGGTAGGGGAGGATATTATTTACCTCGACCGCGCCAGTGGGATTGCAGTAAACGAAGAAGTATACACTGACGAAGTACTTGCCGAACTTGGCCTAAACAAAGATACGCTCGAAGAAGTAAAAGCGGTTGAAGTTGGAAACATCTTTAGCCTCAGTACAAAGTTTAGCGACCCACTCGAACTTAACTTTACCGATGAAGATGGCGTTTCAAAGCCAGTTATTATGGGTAGTTACGGTATTGGTCCAAGCCGCCTTATGGGTTTAATTGCTGAACACTTCGCTGACGATAAAGGGTTGGTATGGCCAGTGAATATTGCGCCATACAAGGTATACTTGGTAAGCATTGGTGATATTACAGATCAAGCGAACGAACTGTACGAAGAACTGCTTGCAACCGGCCTCACTGTTTTGTTTGACGATCGCGCTGAACGACCTGGAGCTAAGTTCGCAGATGCCGAACTAATGGGCCTTCCGTACCGCATAACTATTAGCGAACGGCTTATAGAACAGGGTAAGCTGGAATTGACCTATCGTAACACTAGTGAGACAGAGTTATTGACACTCGATGAACTGCTTGCTAAAATAAGCTGACTAGAGATGCGAGACCACTAGCATACGCTACATATAGCGTGTCTATCGAAATTAAATACGAAGAAAGTAAAGAATATAATGAAAAAGCAGTACCAAATTACCGCTGATGGTAAAAAAGAGCTCGAAGCCGAATTACTCGGCCTAAAAGCACGCCGCGGTGAGGTAGCTGACAAAATCTCAGAAGCGCGTGACTTCGGTGACCTTAGCGAAAACGCTGAATACGACGCAGCCCGTGAAGAACAAGGTCTCCTTGAAACACGAATTGCAGAAATTGAAGAAATCGTTAACAACGCAGAAATCATCAAGGCAACCAGCAAAAGCACTATTGGGCTTGGTAGCCGCGTTGCACTTAAGAACGACAAAATTAAAGTTGAATACGTCATTGTAGGTCCAGTTGAAGCCAACCCGATTGAGGGTAAAATTTCAAACGAATCTCCAATTGGTATGGCACTTTATGGCAAAAAAGAAGGTGACACTGTTACCATCTCAACACCGCGTGGTGATATTTCTTACACCATCGTTTCTATTGGTTAGTCAGTAACCTTTGCAAAGAACTAAAAGAACCTCTTAAATCGAGGTTCTTTTTTAGCCTGAAAAGCTCATGGTTTCTTCGAGACGGCCAAAATGGTATAACAAGTAAATCCATCTCCGTTGCTGACATTCGTTACGCAACGTTGAAGATGGTGTTCTTTACAGAGGAGGTGAGTGTTGGTACTCAGAATTGTGAACATGGAAGAGCGACGAAGAGTGAACGACTTTAACCAGCGGTATGGTCCGGCGGTGCTAGAGCTCGAGCGTCTCCGTGCGCCGTTCATTCTGATTCGATTCGGATACCTCAGGGAATATTTTGAGGTTGCGACCGAGCAACGGTACACGCCAGATAGATTGGCGCGGATGTTGCTTCACGCAATGCCGGGTGTCACTTTGCCCGGAACCGACTACAATCCTTGGGAGCACTTCAAGGATCGTCCGAACCACATTACCGAGGAGGATTACTACAACAACTTGTTTGCGAGTAAAGATCCTTCGGTAACACCAACCCAGTTGTTTATTAACGACTTCAACGCCTACCTGCATTCGCAGCGAGTTGCGGCAAAGCTGGAAACCGACGACATCAAGATGTACTGGCGGATAGCCTAACCACTTCTCGATGGGGGTCGGGCGAAAGCCTGACCCCCTCGGTAACACTCTCTCCTCTGTATTTTCTATGTTATAATCTACTTAATATGTCGACTTTAAAAGATTTCCGGGACGAGCGATTGCGCAAGCTTGCTGAGTTAAAAGAACTCGGTGTTAACCCATACCCAGCAGAGGCTGTTCGTAGCCACACAAACCAACAAATTTTAAATGATTTTGATGCCCTTGAAGGCCAGACTGTCTCAGTTGTTGGCCGCATTACGAGTATCCGTAAATTTGGAAAGATTGCCTTCGTTGTTATTCGCGACCAATCAGCATCTATCCAACTTTTCCTGAGCCAGGTAGCGGTTCCGCAACCTCATGAAGGTGACGAAATGCCAACACCTGAGATTCTTGAATCTACTCCAGGCCTTTTAACCATTGCTGAATTGCCATTACTTGATACTGGTGACTTCGTTGAAGCAACCGGTGTTGTTATCCGTTCAAAAACTGGCGAGCCAACTGTTGAAGTAAACCAATTCCGTTTGCTTACCAAGGCACTTCGCCCTATGCCATCACAACAAGAAGGCTTCACAAATAAAGAAGAGCGTATGCGTCGCCGTTACGTTGATATGAACGTTAACCTTGATGTTCGTGAGCGTTTTGTTCGCCGCAGCAAGTTCTGGCAGGCGACTCGTAACTTCTTGAACGACAATGGCTTCTTGGAAGTAAACGTTCCTGTGCTCGAACACACTACAGGTGGTGCCGATGCGAACCCATTTGTTACTCACATGGACGCGCTGAACCACGATTTCTTCCTTCGTATCTCTCACGAACTTCCACTCAAGCGTTTGATTGGTGCTGGTTTTGAAAAGGTTTACGACATTGGACCCCGATTCCGTAACGAAAATTTCTCTGATGAACACCTTCCAGAGCACGTAGCGATGGAATGGTACTGGGCGTATGCTAACTGGCAAGACGGTATGAAGTTTATGGAAGAAATGTATAAAAATATTCTTCAAGCAACGTTTGGTACGTTGGAATTTAACCTTAACGGCAAGCACATCAACATGGCAGGTGAGTGGGAAATCTGGGATTATGCCACTATTATCAAAGAACGCTATGGCATTGACGTGTACGAAAGCTCACTCGAAGAAGTGAAACAGGCTTTGTCTGATAATAAACTTGAAGTAGAGCAAACTGAAAACCGCGCTCGTGGTATCGACAAGCTTTGGAAGAACATCCGTAAAGATGTTGCTGGCCCAGTATGGCTTATTAACACTCCAGCATTTATTTCACCACTATCAAAGGCAGATCCAAACGACCCTCGTGTCGTACAACGCTTCCAGCCAGTCATCGCTGGTTCTGAACTTGGTAACGGCTTCAGCGAGCTAAACGACCCAGTCGACCAATTGAACCGCTTTGTTGAACAACAAGGTATGCGCGACGCCGGTGACGACGAAGCGATGATGCTCGATATCGACTACGTAGAAATGCTCGAATATGGTATGCCACCAGCTTGCGGTTGGGGCTTCAGCGAACGTGTATTTTGGATCTTCGAAGGCGTGACTGCTAGGGAAGGGGTGCCGTTCCCACAACTCCGCCAAGAGTATGATGAGACGACCAAAGCACTTTACCCGCAGGTCAAGTTCGAAGAAGAACCTGAAACTACCGAAGAATAATATTTTCTTCTGAAAATTAAATGGGGCGCCGCATCTCGAAAGAGAAGGGCGCCCCGTTTGTTGTCTCGCTACTGAGACTTTGCTTTCTGGGTCTCGCTGGCTGCATGTGACTCAAGCTTGAGAAACTTCCACTTAAGGAGCATTAAGTAGTTGACATATAATAGTACTATGTATAACATAGAACTATGACACAACAAGATATGAATAGTGAACTATATGCTGAACAACTTGCAACCCAGCTTCGCAAAGGTTTCCTTGCTTACTGTGTTTTGAAGACGTGTTCAACGAACCCAAAATACACCAGCGATATCATCACCCAGTTACGGGATGCCGAGTTGGTAGTAGTGGAGGGGACAATTTACCCACTGCTCAGCCGCTTACAAAAAGACGGCTTGCTATCGCATGAATGGCAGGAAAGCGAGCAAGGCCCGCCTCGCAAGTACTACAAAACAACTGAGTTCGGCGACGAGGTAGTTGTACGAGTAGGAAAAAAGATTGCCGATTTAAATAACACACTAAAGAAATTATAAGGAGACCTGCTATGAACGAAATTACCCGCATCCACATCGCAAAAGTAGCGTACGACATAGAAGTGAACGCAAAGAAACAATTAGAAAAATATATTAAAAGCCTCGAGACATACACACAAGATGCAGAAGTACTTGCAGACATCGAAATCCGCATTACTGAACTACTAGCGGAGCGAAACGTTGCTGCCGGTGCAGTAATTAGTACTGAAGATGTCGCGGCTATCCGTAAACAACTTGGCGAGCCATACGAATTCGCAAACGAAGACGGCGACATTGCTGTTGGAGCAATCGACGACAAAGATGACAACCGTCGTTTCTACCGAAGCCTCGACGACGCAGTGCTCGGTGGTGTGCTCAGCGGTATCGCTGGATACTTTAAAGTTAATCCACTATGGACTCGGCTTATCTTCACCCTTGCTGCATTTATATCTTTCGGTTTAGCGCTGCCTCTCTACGTTATACTTTGGATTATCGTTCCACCAGCTCGCACTGCAGCTGAAAAACTTCAGCTTGCGGGCAAACCTGTAACACTTGAATCGATTCGTGAATTAAACATTGAAGCAGAGACAAGCCAAACCCGTTCAGTCGCTCCTGTATTAAAACGCATTCTTGGCATTGCACTTGGTATTACGAGCATCGTTGCTGCGGTGACGACCCTTGTGATGACTATATGGGCAACGATTATCGTGTTATGGCACGGCGGTATCGCTCGTGTATCTGATAATCTGTTTGGCCCAGGTAGCCAAGACGCATGGCTTGGTTGGCTCGTATTCTGGCTGGTTATTGCCGGTATGCTGCTTCTGACTGCACTGTTCTCGATAATCGCATACGCATTCTTAGCTAAAAAGCTGACAAAGCGCATGATTGTTACCAGTGTCGTTATCATTGCCCTTGGCTTGTCGGCAGCGGGTGTCGCAATTGGAACTGCAGCAACGCAATCGTGGCGTGTTTCAACTGAGGCGCAATCTGCAGTGCAAACTACCAAGCTTAATCTGCCAAAAGAATTTGCAGCGACAACGTCAGTTGTGTTTGATAACCCAAACCAAAATGATGTCGGCAGCTTGTATGCTGCAATCGGCTCAATTCAATACATTGTAGATGAAGGCGCACCGCGCTACGAACTGTCGTCGCTTCCAAAAACAAAGGTAGTATTGAAAACAGAAGGCAGCGTCACGCGTATTTCACTCGAAATTCCTAAAGATTATCGTAATAACTATGTAGTGCCAAACTTAATTGTGTACGGGCCAGCACTTGAAACTGTTGAAACAAATGGTGTACAAGTAAATTACTCAAACACGACATCTCAAAATTCACTCACAGTTAACCTTTCAAAGAACTTCGGAACCGTAACGTTAAACGGCTCATACCAAGCAGTTGTTGCAACCGGTAAGGGTTCGGTTGACGCAAGCTCTGCAGCAATCCAGTCTCTTACAGTAAACTCTACACAAGAGTTGAGTGTCTCGGCTGGGACAGTTCGCGAACTGAACGTTACGCAATCTGACGTGTGTGGCAACCGGACATACAGTGGCTCTACAAATGTATCGGTATCGGGTGTTACCTCTGGTGTGATGACCTACAACGGCAAACAAATTCCTGCTGAAATACACCGAACCAACTGCGCTTCAGTTATAGTGGGCGAAGAAGATTATAACGATTACAACTAAAATGGTGTAACCTGCAAACTTTTATGGCCGAGGGTAACAACTCGGTCATATTAGTTTAAAAGCATAGGTGGTATGTTAAAATTAATGTAGTAAATAAGGGGTAACAGGTGATTGAAGTTAAGAATGTCAAAATGACGTATGGTAAAAAGCAAAATGCTTTTGTTGCACTTGAAGATATTAACTTTACGATTCCCGATGGCGCCAGCGTTGCTATTCTAGGAAAATCCGGAAGCGGTAAGTCTACTTTGATGCACGCTATGAGCGGGCTCGACCGTCCTGAACAAGGCCAAGTTATTATTGACGGCCAAGACATCCTTACTCTTAAAGAAAAACAAATTGATAAATTCCGTGCCAGCACAATTGGTTTCATTTTCCAAAGCTTTTTTGTACAAGCAAACGAAACAGTGAGTGACAACGTCAGCCTTCCGCTTGAAATTGCTGACGTATCATGGGGCGAACGTAAAAAGAAAATTCAAGCTGCGCTTGAAAGCGTCGACCTTATTGAAAAAATCGGCAACAAAGCCAAGAACCTTTCTGGTGGTCAAAAACAGCGCCTTGCTGTTGCCCGCGCAATTGTGAACGAACCACAAATTATTTTTGCCGATGAACCGACAGGAAACCTCGACAGCGTGACAGGTGAAAAAGTCGAAGACATGCTGTTTGGTTACAACAAAGAAAATGGCGTAACGCTTATTATCGTGACACATGACCCTGACCTTGCTGCAAAGTGCGACATGCAAATTAACATTAAAGATGGTCGCATAGAATCAATTCGCGATACGAATACTGGTCGTTCTATTGTTGATGCCGATGTTGTTACTGGAGATTCTGATATTAAAGAAGAACCGGTATTTGAAGATGAACCAACCGAGGAAAGTAAGTAATTATGAAATACATTGATACTATCAAGCGCGCCGGCCGAAGTTTAAAAAACGCTAAAGCCCGAACATTACTCACTAGCCTCGCTATTGGTGTAGGTGCCTTTACTATTACGTTAAGCCTCGCAGCAGGTGAGGGCGGTAAGGCGTATACCGATTCTATCGTGAACGCCAATACCAGCCGCACCGAACTACTGGTTACTAAGAAGCAACCGGTGACAGCACAGGGCCCACAAGTTTACAGCGAAACTGCGATTAGCGGTAGTGCTGGCGTAGGCAGTGGTGGTCAGCAAATTGCCTTCCTAGGACAAGCGGATCTCGATACAATTTTGAAGCAAGACAATGTAACGTCAGTTACACCAAACTACAGCCCGACCGTTCGTTATATTACAAGCGAGGCTGGTAAGAAGTTTGTTGTAGATTCAATTGCTGCGTTTAGCCCAAGCGTTACTGGCACCTATGCGGCTGGTTCTGTTGATGGGGGAGTTTCTGATACAGAAATTATCATCCCTGAAGAATATTCAAAAGCACTTGGTTTCAATAACCCAAGCGACGCAATTGGCAAAACAGTTGCACTTCAGGCTGACAAGCTTTCATCACCAGTTACTGCACCTGAAAGCCAGTTGTTTGAATATACCGTTAAGGCAGTTAGCAGTAAATCTGGCTTAGCGTTCCGTACACAGACTTCAATTCAACTTTCTGCTGAATCGAACCGTGAACTATACAACTACATAAACGAAGGTACACGTGCCTACGGAAACTTCTTGCTCGCAGCTGTTGAAATTGACGATGCCAGCAAAGCAAACGCAGTGAAGGATGTACTGCAAGGCAAAGGTTTTGAAGCGCAAACCGCCGAAGACCTCCTTGGTACAGTGAATACGTTCATTAACGTGCTTCTGGGTATTGTTATTGGCTTCGGTGCCTTAGCGGTGCTTACATCAGTATTCGGTATCATCAACACACAGTACATTTCAGTACTTGAACGTACGCAGCAAATTGGCTTGATGAAAGCCCTCGGTATGCGCCGTCGTGATGTTGGACGTTTGTTCAAACTCGAAGCTGCCTGGATTGGTTTCCTTGGTGGCGCAATTGGTGCGGGCCTCGCAGTACTTGCCGGTACAATTGCCAACCCGTTCATTACTGAAGCACTCGACCTTGGCGAAGCGTCACTGCTATCGTTCAACCCGCTTGCTGTCGCCGGTGTCGTTATCGGCCTCATGCTCGTAGCCGTTGCGTCTGGTATATTGCCAGCACGTAAGGCATCAAAGCTCGACCCAATTGAAGCGCTTCGAACAGAATAAATTATATGATTATCGACCATACTTTATTCGCATCACCTGTGACGCCCCAAGAACGTTTAGACTTTACAACTAAGTTTTATCCTAAGCATTCGATTTTTGGCTTACCAAGAATATTTTTCATTGGAATGATACTGTTTACCGTACTTGCTTTTTGGTGGGGTATTTCACTGGTGAATAATGGCGGAAACACAGAACTCGCTGGCGGTATTATGATTATCGCTATCGGGCTACTGCCGTTTTTTGCATTATTATTTAGGATACTTACATACAAAAGCAAAATGGACCGCTCAATTAAATTGTATCGTTTTGCAACTTCTAACGGGCTAGGGTATCAACTGAAAACCCCTGAACCAATTGTTCGAAGTGGCCTTATTTTTAATGCGCCACGTACTTCATCGCGACTTTTGTACGATAGGGTGTTTAGGGATGGTGAGCGTCCATTTGAAATAGGTAATTTTTATTATCGAACTCGGTCTAGTTACAAAAAGCACGAGACGACACACAACTATGGGTTTATGCGTATTGAGCTTGATAGGAACCTGCCTCACATGCTGCTTGATTCAACAGTCGACGATATCCGCCTTCCGGGTATTCATATTTCGAGTTTCGCAAGTGGATTTAGTAAAGACCAAGTGTTGAAACTTGAAGGTAACTTCAACGACCACTTTACGTTGTACGCGCCGAAAGAATATGAAACCGATGCACTATATGTTTTCACCCCTGATTTGATGGCGCGCTTTATCGACTTTGCGGGTGGGCTGAATGCGGAAATCGTTGATAATAGTTTGTATATTTATAGTACAAAACCGTTTGCTCTTGATAAGCCCGAAACACTCGAGACATTGTTGGGAATTCTTGATACTGTCGGTGTGAAAGCATTGAAGCAAACCGGCTATTACCGTGACTCGCGGGCTGAAACAGCCGGCACTGTTGCTATCAAAGGACGTCGACTCCGAAGAAGTGTGCCGTATGCAATTATTATTGCGATTGTTATACTAATACTACTTGATTTTATTGAGTCCGCATTTGGTAATTAGAAGAGTAGGAGTTGCACGTGGAATCGCATAAGAGTGTAGAAGCAGATGGCTTTGCATCACAACCTGAACGATACAGGAAGATTGATGAACTCAACAAGCAATCATTTTTGATGACTGAAGGCAGCTCGCTGCAAGTTATTCAATCACTTCACAGCATTGGTGTACCGCGCGATGTGTTATCGGCAAAAATTGAAAATACCGATGATCCAGAAGTTGTCGAAGAGTTAAAAGAAAAGCGCGTTCCTGTGAACGGAAATATGAGCCCGCTGAATGGCTATGGCCCAAGCGAACTCACTCCTGAACAGCGCATTGAAGATGCGAAAGAGAACCTACATACTTTTTTGTATTACCAAGATATTGATTCAACCGATGTGCGAATGCTGCGGCCCGAACGCGACTACACGACACCACTGAGCGTTGTGAACCTTGACGATACGCCACTCGCACCTGATGATACTGGTATACTTCGCCCAGACAAAGCAGGGGACTTAATCTATACCCATAACCCAAATATCGTTCTTGCTGCGCGGCCAGCTGATTGCCCAATAGCTTACGTTGAAGCACAGACGCCAAAAGGCACAATGACAGTATTGCTTCACCTGGCGTGGATGGGTGTTGCACATGGCTATATTCAACAAGCGAAAAAAGAACTCGATACTTTAGGAATTGATTGGGCGACTGCTCAAGTTCAAATTACCGCTGGTGGCCACGCTGAAACGTACACGTTTGAAGGCTTCGACAAGTTTAATCCGGTAGAGAAGTTTCCAGAATCTGCATCGATGTTTGTTGATGTTCAAGAATCTATTAATGATAAAGGCAAAACGGTATACGACTTTGGTATCGACGTCGCGGCTGAAGTATACAACCAGATAATCAACACCTGGGACGTCAGCGAATATAACGTGTTTGCCGATACAACAGATACGACTGCACCAGAATCAGGCTATTCTTCACACAGCCGATCATTTAAAGATTATGAAGTGGATGGCGATAATACTCGCGACCTGTTCCTTGCAAAGAGGGAACATTACCCAAAGCAAAACCCTAACAAACCTGCCCCTGCAGAAGTGCTAGCTGATATTAAATCCATTCAAGTGCATTACATCGATTTTAATGGTGAACAACAAATTGGTACAATTGAAATTCACAAAGATTTAGCTGCTGACGTTAAAGAGTTTTTCGAAAAAGCAGTGAAGTTGAAATTTCCAATTCAGCACGTCGTGAAAAGTAGTGACGAGAAGTATGAATGGGACGACGATAAGCTCATGGCCGACAACGCAACAACGGCATATAACTACCGACTCATTAAAGGCACCGACCGACCATCACTCCATGGTTTAGGTAGGGCGCTTGATGTGAATGATGCATTAAACCCGTACGTTCGTTACGTGAATGGCGAAGCGCTAACTGACCCCGAAGGCTCTACATATGACCCCACGGTACCGGGTACACTTACTGCCGACCATCCGCTTGTTGTGTTCTTGAAAGAACGCGGTTGGGTATGGGGTGGCGACTGGACAGAAGAAGAGCATGGTGTGACGGATTATCAGCATTTTGATAAGAAGACTATTTAGTCGCCTAATCTGTAAAAAGTTGATACAATAACAGTAATTATGTTAGATATTCGTTACATTCGCGAGAACGCAGATTTAGTTCAACAGAACGCCCGTCAAAAAAACTATGACGTTGATATTGCCGAGCTTTTAAAGCTTGATGGCGAACGCCGAGAGCTCAGCCAGCGGGTTGATGTGCTTCGTGAACGTCGCAACGCTATCGCGGCTTCTATGAAGGGTGGCCGTCCCGAGCAAGCTGCTATCGACGAAGGCAAGCAAATTAAAGTTGAACTGTCTGAACAAGAAGGCTACCTCACAAGCCTTGAAGCTGAAGTGCTGGCGCTTCATAAAAAAGTTCCAAACATGGCTTCTGCTGATGTTCCGGTTGGCGCAACCGAAGATGAGAATGTTGTGTCTAAAACAGTGGGTGAGCCGACGACGTTTAGTTTTGAACCTCGTAACCACAACGATATTGCACTGCAACGCGGCTGGCTTGATAAAGAGCGCGCGGCAAAAGTTGCCGGTAGTCGTTTCGCCTACTTAAAAGGTGACTTAGTTAAGTTGCAATTTGCTATCGTTCAATTCGTTATTGATTCACTAAGTGACGAAGCGGTGCTTGCGAAAATCACTAGCGACGCTGGTTTGAATGTTTCACTTAAACCATTCACGCCTGTATTGCCACCACTTATGATTCGCACTGAGCTGTACGATGCAATGGATCGCCTTGAACCGCGTGACGACCGTTACAAGCTTGAAGACGATGACCTATGGTTGCAGGGAAGTGCCGAGCACGTTATGGGCAGTATGCACGCGAATGAAATGCTTAATGAAAGCGATTTACCAATTCGCTACCTAGGCTACGCTACAAGTTTCCGTCGTGAAGCTGGTACTTACGGCAAAGACATGGAAGGTATTCTTCGTATGCACCAATTCGATAAGCTCGAAATGGAAAGCTTTACAGTAGGCGAGAATGGGTTGAGCGAACACTTGTTCTTCGTCGCAATTCAAGAATACTTACTTGCGACCCTCGGTATTCCATACCGTGTTATCCAAAAATGTACTGCTGATATTGGCAAGCCAAACGCTCGTGGTATTGATATGGAAGCATGGCTCCCTGGCCAAAACCAGTACCGTGAAACTCACACTGCTGATTACATGACTGACTACCAAGCTCGTCGTTTGCAAACTCGTGTTCGTCGCGAAGACGGCACTATTGAATTGATTCACACGAACGATGCTACTGCTTTTGCACTTGGTCGCGCAATGATTGCGATTATCGAAAACAACCAAAACGAAGACGGCACGGTGAATATACCCGAAGCGCTTCGTGGCTACATTGGAAACAAAGAAGTCTTGTAGTTTCTTATGGCACGATTAGTTGTTGCTATATCTAAAGTTGAAAATGGGAATATGTATATTCCGGGCGATACTGCAAATGAAGCGGTTATTAAAAATCGCCAAGTATGGTTGGCGTCACAAGGGATTGATTTTGCTAGTACAACTCGTTTGAGCATTACGTATGATGGCCAAGATTTCTGTCGCTACCGTACGTTAACGAACGAAAACAAGGGCGAGGGGATGATGGGGGACGGATTAGTTCCTGGTGATGCGATTGTTGTTACTGAACCGGGCCACGCCGCATTTCTACCTGTTGCCGATTGTGTCGCAACTGTCTTTTTCGATGAGGTCCATTCAATTTTTATGCTTTCACACCTAGGGCGTCACAGTCTCGAGCAAAATGGTGGCGTACAATCAGTTGCGTATTTAGTGGAGCATTTCGGTGTAAACCCTGCGACGCTCAAAGTCTGGTTGGCGCCATCTCCGAACAAAGAAGTATATCCAATTTATGCGCTCGATAACAAGGGAATGAAAGAAGTACTCTACGAGCAGTTAAAAGAAGCTGGTGTAAACCCTGAGCATATTACCGACAACGCTGCAGACACTGCCACTAACCCAGACTACTATTCGCACACAACATTCTTAAAAGGTGGCAAAGCAGAAGATGGTCGCTTCGCAATGGTCGCTATGATGGTAGAGGATTAGCCAAATGAAAAGGCCCCGCACTATGCGGAGCCTGTTTTTTTGATAAGTAAGTATCCAGTGGGCGTGGCGATGAGCCACGCCCACTGTGGATGGAAGGATTGTGCTACACGAGCACCTTGATGTTCGGTCGACCACGGGCGTCGCGCTTGGTGTCGACGTACTTGATCAGGCCAGCGGCGTATCCCAGCAGGACGATCTTCTCTTGGACCTTCTCGTCGATGATCCACGTGTCGTCGTGCTTGTCGAGCTTCGTGTCCGAGAACGGCGCGCCGTTTGCCTCGCGGAAGCGTCGAGCGAACTGCCTCACCATGAAGATGATTCCAGCACGGCTCTCGTCGATCTTCTTCTTGTCGAAGCAGGTGGTGCCTGCGTCGAGGATGTTTGGAACGACGGTGTAGGTGTCGCTGTCCAGACTGTCCGAAAGGCAGTGGTCGTAAAATTCACGAACAGGCCGGGGGTCTAGCGTCGGGCGGGTGTCCATCAAGAACTTTCCTTACTCGTCAAAGAACACTCCTAGGGCTAGAAGATAAAATATATTATATCACAAATCATAAAAAAAGTCTATGTGTTCCAAAAAAATGAAAAAGGCCCCGCACGGTGCGGAGCCTATATTGATGAGTAGCCTGGTGGGCGCGACTATTGAAGCCGCGCCCACGCATGGTTACCGATAGACGATGCGGATGCTCGGGCGCTGCCTGGGAAGGTAGGCCCATCGTTCACGCGGTTCGACGAGTTCGATGATACCGAGCGCGATGCCCAGCTGAACCAGCTTTTCGCGCTCCTTTTCATCACGGCACCAGATGTCGCCACGGTGGCTCCGGTTAGTGCCGTTGAAACTGGCGCCGGCATTGGTTTTGAATTCTGCGGGCAGCTGGCTCACCAGGCTGGTGATTTCCGCGCGGTACTCTTCCAGCTTAGCGAGGTCGAAAAAAACGACCCTTGTGCCGGTGATACCCGGCGCGCTTATCACCATGAAGCTACCGCTGTTACGTGGAAGCGCGCAGGCTTTGAAGATCTTGCCGATTGTCTCAGTCTTTAGTTTCGTCAGGGTTTTCATCGGCCCATTCCTAACTCATCAAGGTACTTCTTTTTATAAGAATTGAAGGTATTGTATAACAAAAACTACAGCACTCCAATAGCAGGTGGCTCAGTCGTCGCTCAGTAACTGCGTGGTACAATAAGACTATCAACCAACCACAAAGGGGGAAGATATGATCACATCAATTGACGTAACCGGAATCAAGTACGACGTGGATGCAAAGACACTCAAATACGTAACCGAAAAAGTTGGTAAGCTCGATCGTTTTTTACCTTCTCACGCACGCAAGACAATGACAGCGGACGTGAAACTGAAACAAGTAAACAAAGACCACGGCAATAAATACGAAGCCGAAGTTATTGTTCATTTACCTGAAAAAATTCTCACCGCTAGCGACACTACATTTAATATGATGGCTGCTGTCGACATCGTTGAAGCAAAACTTATCGCACAACTCAAAAAATATAAAGATTCGCGTATCGAGCGTAAACTAGCGGCATCTACCTAAGTTTAAATTCGGCCTCCGACAAGCTTGTGAATCACCCCCGATAATCGTATAATGATAGTTAAAGAAATTTACCGAACTATTTCCGAAAGGCGAGGGGTTATATGATTACTAAGCAAGGTGCGCTCACTAAAGTATTTGGTGACCCACAAAAAAAGACGTTGAAACGGCTTGAAAAGCGCGTGGCTGCAGTTAATGCACTTGAAGACAAGTATAAGAAACTTTCTAAAGTTGATTTAAAAAAGCAAACTGAGGTTTTGAAAAAGCGCCTTGCGAAGAAGGGGACCACTCTTGATTCTCTTCTTCCGGATGCTTTCGCTTTAGTTCGCGAATCAAGTAGCCGCGTGCTTGGCATGCGCCACTTCGACGTACAGCTTATTGGTGCCATGGTACTTCACGAAGGTGATGTTGCCGAAATGAAAACTGGTGAAGGTAAAACATTAGTTGCAACCTTGGCTGTGTACTTGAACGCTCTTGAAGAAAAGGGTGTTCACGTTGTTACGGTTAACGACTACTTGGCACAGCGTGACGCCGCAGAAATGGGTGCGTTGTATCACTTCCTAGGCCTTAGTACTGGTGTCATTATTAATGACGCTTCATTCGTATACGACCCTAAGTTCGATAACGAATCTCACGAAGATGAAAACATGAAGAAGCTTCGCCCTGCAACTCGCAAAGAAGCGTACGCTGCCGATGTTACCTACGGAACAAACAATGAATTTGGTTTCGACTACCTACGTGACAACATGGTGAACGAAGTTGAACTGCTTCGCCAACGTGATTTGCACTTTGCGATTGTGGACGAAGTAGACTCTATCCTTATTGACGAAGCTCGTACCCCGCTTATTATTAGCGCGCCTGCTGCTGAAAACCCTGAAAGCTACCTCCAATTTGCGAAGGTAACAAACAAACTTACGAAAGACGATTATGTTCTAGATGAAAAGCGTAAGATGGTTTCATTGACTGACGAAGGTGTTGATAAAATTCAACGCCTCCTTGGTGTGAAAAACTTGTACAGCCCAGAATACGTTCGTTCTGTATACCACCTTGACCAAGCGCTTCGTGCTCAGACACTATTTAAGCGTGATAAAGACTACGTTGTAACAAAAGACGGTGAAGTTATTATCGTTGATGAATTTACTGGTCGTCTTATGCAGGGTCGCCGTTATAACGAAGGCCTTCACCAGGCAATCGAAGCAAAAGAAAACGTCGATGTACAGCAAGAAAGCATGACACTCGCAACAGTTTCATTCCAAAACTACTTCCGTTTGTACAAAAAACTTTCAGGTATGACCGGTACTGCGTATACTGAAGCTGAAGAATTGCAACAAATTTATAAGCTTGATGTTGTACAGGTACCTTCAAACCGTCCAATCCAACGTGTCGATGAAGAAGACCTTATTTTCCGTTCTGAAAAGGCGAAAATTAAGGCTGTTGCCGATGCAATTAAGGAATACCACAAAATTGGTCGCCCGGTTTTGGTTGGTTCTGCGTCAATCGCTAAAAACGAATTAATTGCTGCATACCTCGACAAAGAAAAAGTTCCATACGAACTTTTGAACGCGAAAAACAACGAACGTGAAGCAGCTATTGTGAAACGTGCGGGTGAAAAGGGTGCAATTACACTTGCAACCAACATTGCCGGTCGTGGTACTGACATTAAGCTCGGCGAAGGCGTTGTTGAACTTGGAGGTTTGGTGGTACTTGGTTCTGAACGTCACGAATCTCGTCGTATCGACAACCAGCTTCGTGGACGCGGTGGACGTCAAGGTGACCCTGGGCTTACACAGTTCTACGTATCAACTGAAGACGATCTTATGCGTATCTTCCAAGGTGAACGTATTTCTTCACTTATGAACCGCATTGGTATTGAAGACGACATGCCAATTCAACACAAGATGGTAAGTAAGACACTCGAAGCTGCCCAAAAGCGCGTTGAGGGATATAACTTCGACAACCGTAAAAACGTGGTCCAATACGACAACGTTATTAACCGCCACCGTCGTGTTGTGTACACTGTTCGTCGTAAGATTCTTGAAGGTGAAGACATTAAAGCTGAAGTTGAACGCCTCATTCAGGCTAAGGTTCACGAGCTCACGCTCGTTCCTGCGAAGAACAATAAATTCTTCAATGACCAATTCGAAACTGTTTTCCCAATCAACGAAAAACGCCTTAAGGCTATTGGCGCTGAGAAGAAAGACAAAGCTCGTTACGATCTTGCGTTAAGTGAAGTTCACAAACTCTACAAAGCAAAAGAAGATGAACTTGAAGCTGAAACACTTCGTAAAGTTGAACGTGAAGTATACCTGCAAGTACTTGATACTTTGTGGATGCAACACCTTGAGAACATGCAGCACCTTCGCGAAGGTATTCACTGGCGTAGCGTTGGTCAACGTGACCCCCTTGTTGAATACCGTTCTGAATCTCAAAAACTATTTGATTCATTGCAAGAAACACTCCGCGACGAAGTACTTCGTGCAGTCATGCATGTTACCGTAAACGACACGCTTGCTCGTGCAAAAGAAGACCACGATACCGAGCTTACTCGTTTAGCTGAAACCGCTACACAAAAGGGTGTAAATGAAGTAACGAAAAGCAGTACAAGTCGCGATAAAGACTTCAAGGTTGAAAAAGCCGAAACTGCAAACGAAGTTCAACGCAAGAAAAACCTTGCCGCGAAGAAAAAGAAGAGCCAACGCCAGAACAAGAAAACTGGTCGCAAAGCTAGCCGTAAATAAACCTTTGTCTGAAAGAATCCGGAAATGAACCATACTGTTGAAGAAGTGAAGCTTAAAAATGGCGCTCGTGGCCTATTAATTAACGTACCAGGTGCAACCGTTATGAGTATGCAGTTTCATTTCCGGGCAGGCAGTCGCTACGCGAAAAATAAAGACATCGAACAAGTTGCTCACATTATGGAGCACATGGCCTTTGGTGCGAACGCACGCTTTAGGTCTGAACGTGCGTTTGAAGATGAGTTTACGAAGAACGGTGCGTATCATAACGCCTATACCTCTGACCTTGCCATGGTATACGAAGCGGACTGCGCCGACTTTGAGTGGGACCGTATTCTTGATTTACAAAAATTAAGTATTTGTGAACCTCGTTTCAACGAAAAAGAACTTGATGCAGAGAAGGGGAATGTTCGCAGCGAAATTACGAACTACCTTAACGACCATCACCGTATTTTGTGGCCACGTATTCAACAATTGCTGGGTGAGGATGTATTAACGCCGCGCCAAAGCCTGAGTACTATTAATACAGTCACACTTGCGGACATTCGCGAACACCACAAGCGCACTCACACAACATCAAACATGCGTTTTGTGATTGCCGGTAAACTTCGTGGCCGTAAAGCTGACATTATTCGTCAACTTGAAAGTTTCGAACTACCAGAAGGTGACCGCTTTGTTGTTCCACGCGACCAATTGCACAGTGCAAACCCAGCGGTAATTCGCCGTAAAGACGCTTCGAACCTAACGTTCGGTTGGACACTCAGTGTGCCTCGAGTACTCGGCGACGAAGAGCTCGATGCACTCGATACGTTGAACCACATTCTTACCGGAACTGCATCATCACGTATCTTTGGTAAGGCACGCGCCAAAGGCCTTGCTTACCACGTTGGCGCCTATGCCGGTGCTGGCTTCTACGAAAGTTCATGGGACATCCTAGCCCAGGTAAACCACGATACCGCACCGCAACTATTCGATATTATGGTACGTGAAATTAAAGCGGTGCTTGATGGCAAGTTAACTGATGGCGAAATTGAAGCTGCGAAATCATTCGGCCTTGGACGACACCAGATGGGTGCCCAAACCGTTTCACAAATTAGTGGTTTTTATACAAACCGTTACTTTGCCGATGACTTCATTAAAGATTACGACAAAGTGCCTGATTTCATGCGCCGCGTGACTCGTGAAAAAATTATTGCCGTCGCTAAAGAATTTATTGAAGCAAATACTTGGGTACTTGCGGCTGTCAGTAGCGGTGACAAAGATGAACTCGTTGCGTTGAACGAAAAGCTTGTGCCGTTATTTCCGACTGAGGAGCAATAAGAATGCCACTTCAACACAGCGTTGAAGAAATCGTTTTAAGCAATGGTATCAAAGGCCTGTTAATTGATGTTCCGGGCTCGAGTGTGGTTTCGTACGAAATCCACTTCTTAGCGGGTAACTATTACTCACCAAGTACTGATGTGCAGCAAACTGCCCACTTGATGGAACACATGGCTTTTGGCGGTACGAAAGATTTTCCAACTCAAGAACGTTTTAGCCAAGAATTTACCAAAAATGGTGCGTATCATAACGCAACAACCTGGCAGTATGAAATGAGCTACTACGCAGACTGCGCCTTGATGGAATGGGATCGCATTCTCGACTTACAACAACTCGCTATTACCGAGCCATTATTTACAGAAGAAATTTTGAAAGCCGAAAAGGGGAACGTTCGCGAAGAACTAACTGGCCAAGAAAATAATCGTCGCCGTATTCTTTGGCAAAAAACATTACGCGAAATGGGCGATGAAATGTTTATTGATGCCGAGAAGGTGAAAACCATTAATGCTGTGGCACTATCTGACATTAAAAACCATTACAAGAAAACCCACACACTTGCGAACATGCGTTTTAGTTTTGCGGGCGACTTAAAGAAACACAAAGAATATATTGTGTCCGAACTTGAAGGCTGGAAGCTTCCGAAAGGCACTCGCTTGGATGTACCAGTAAAACAACTCCATTCATCACCAGCGGTTGGTATTTATCGTGAGGACATGCCAAGTATTATCTTTACCGTGATGGTTGCGTTGAACCGCAAGTACAGCGAAGAGGAAAAAGTTGCCTTGAACGCGTTGAATCACATTCTGACCGGTACGCACCACTCGCGAATACTCGGTAAAGCTCGTACTCGTGGCCTTTGCTACGGTATGGGGAGTGGTATCGATGTTGATGCTGATAACATTTCGCGTTTCGAAGTTGGTGGTCAGGTGAGCGCTGAAAACGCGACTGCGCTGTTTGAACTTATCGCCGAAGAACTTGGTAAAGCGGCTGATGGCGACATTACTGAAGACGAACTAAATAGCGCCAAGCAATACGGCCTTGGAACACACCAGATGAATGGCCAAACCGTTGGTGGCGTGAACTCTTGGTACGCCAGCCAATATTTTGAAGATGGTACCATCGACAATATGGAAGGCGCGCCCGACCAAATTAAGGCTATTAAATTAGAAGACATGCAAAAACTGTTGAAAGAATTACTTGAAACAGGTGTGTGGACTGTCGGTGTTATTGGCGCAATGCGCAAGCCGGAAGTGAATAAACTATACGACATTATCGGTAAACGAATGAACCAAGGAGTAAAATAGAGGTATGAAGATTGCAATTGTAGGATATGGAGTTGAAGGTCAAGAAAACTATCGCTACTGGTCTCAACAACCAGAAAACGAATTAACGATTGTCGACGAAAAGGGTGTTGGTGCGCCAATCCCTGAAGGTGTCGCTTCGATTGTCGGCCCTGACGCTTTTAAACAACTACAAGGCTTTGATTTGGTCATTCGTACTGCGGGCGTTGCTCCAAACAAAATCAGTACCGATGGTAAAGTCTGGTCAGCAACAAATGAATTCTTCGAAAAATCTCCCGCGCCAATTATCGGTGTGACCGGTTCAAAAGGGAAGGGTACAACGTCGAGCCTTATTGCCTCTATTCTTGAAGATGCCGGACGTAAAGTATGGCTCGTTGGTAACATCGGCCTTCCTGCGCTGTCTGTTTTAGACCAAATTAAACCAGAAGATATTGTAGTGTACGAGCTTTCAAGTTTCCAACTCTGGGACTTGCAGAAATCTCCAGCAATCGCCGTCGTGTTATTTATCGAACAAGAACACTTGGATGTTCACGCGAACATGGAAGAGTACGTTGAAGCGAAAGCTCAAATTACTCGCCACCAAACTTCTGACGATATTCTTATTTATAACGCCACTAACCAATACTCTCGCCAAATTGCCGAGGGTTCACGTGCACAGCTGTTCCCGTACCCGTACGAAGACGCAGCTCACGTTGTTGATGGTTGGTTTTACTATGGCCAACAACAACTCTTCTCAACTGACACGTTGAGTATTCCTGGCGCCCACAACGTCGATAATGCTCTTGCTGCAATTGACGCCGTGTGGCCATTTACTGAAGACATCGGTGCAATCGAAAACGGACTATCGGACTTCACTGGTTTGCCACACCGTTTAGCGTTTGTACGCACGGTGAATGATGTTAATTATTATGACGACAGTATTGCAACCACACCAAGCTCAGCCATTGCTGCTATTCGTGCGTTTGCCGATAAGCCAAAAGTTGTTATTTTGGGCGGTTCATTTAAAGGTTCTGAATTTAGCGAACTCGCTACTGAATTAACAATGCACGATGTAACGGCTGTTCTTATGGGCGACGAAGCACCTCGAATTGCAGAAGCACTCAACGCGGTTGGTTTTTCTAAGTATGAAATTGTCGAAAATGCGACTGCTGAATTACTTGTTCAAAAAACTGCTGAGCTGGCGACACCTGGAAGTGTTGTGTTACTGAGCCCAGCTGCTGCCAGCTTTGGGTTGTTTAAAAACTATGCCGATAGGGGTGAGCAGTTTATCGCTGCCGTAAATAGCCTGTAATGCAGCCACTGTTAAAACGCCTTAAACAACTGCGCTCATCTATTGAAGCTGCCGTGGAGCGTTTACATTTAGATTCTAAGCAGGTGCAAATTGCCGAGCTTGAATCGCAACTCGCAACCTCTGAAATTTGGAATAACCCAAACCATGCCCAGGACCTAAGTAAACAGTTGGCGGCTTTAAATAAGATGGTCGACCCGTGGCTGACGTTGGAAGCGCAGGTGAGTGACCTCGCCGAATTAATGGACCTTGATGACGATAGCTTACTCGCTGAATTTGAAGGCCAAATTATTGCCTTTGAACATGAATACGAAACAATGCGTAAAGACCTTCTGTTTGATGGCGAGTTTGATGACCACAATGCAATCTTGCGTTTAAGTGCTGGTGTTGGTGGAACCGACGCCCAAGACTGGACGCAAATGCTCGAGCGTATGTATATTCGTTGGGCAGAAAAAAACGACATGACAACGTCAAACCTGGAACGTTCGCAAGGTGAAGAAGCTGGCTTAAAATCAGTGGTTATTGAAGTGACTGGGCCATTTGCCTATGGCAAGCTAAAATCTGAACACGGCGTTCACCGCTTGGTGCGCCTGAGCCCATTTAATAGTGATAACTTAAGACAAACGAGCTTTGCGCTGGTAGAAGTGTTGCCACAAATTGATGCACCCTCCGAAGTGCAAATTGATGACAAAGATATTAAGATTGATGTGTATCGCGCTGGTGGCCATGGTGGCCAATCGGTGAATACAACCGATTCTGCGGTGCGTATCACGCACATCTCTACGGGTATTGTTGTGGCTATTCAAAACGAACGTTCGCAGTTACAAAACAAAGAAACCGCTATGAAATTATTACGTTCTAAATTAGCTCAGTTGCAACTTGAACAGCATGTGAGTTCTATCACTGAGCTGCAAGCAGGGGAATCTGCAAACTGGGGCAGCCAAATTCGAAACTACGTGCTGCACCCGTACACTCTTGTAAAAGACACTCGTACCAAGCACGAAACTAATAACGCCCAAGGCGTGCTAGATGGCGACCTTAACCCTTTTATCGAAGCCTATCTCGAAGCTCCAACTATTGAATAATACGCTTAAGTATGTTATAATATACATTAGCACATTGACATTTTATATCACTAAATACGGAGTACTGAAAAGGTATTTCGCAGTGAACTCACAATAGAGAAGGTGACTAAATGACCGACGCTGTAAAAATTGTCGAAGGGCTCCCGGAAGTAATCCAGGAGTTGCTGGGCAGTGCCTACACGATTTCCTACGACGAGTTGAAGCTGAAGAGCCTCGACCCGTCGACGGTGCTACTGGCAATCATACGTCAGGGTGGAAGCGGCTCTGCGCAAGTGCTGGCCAACTACGGGCTGACTGAACAGAACGTCCGACAGGTGATTCGAGGCAATTCCGACCTGCGCAAGCGGGACAAGAAGAGCAAGGACATCTGGGGCCAGCGGCACAAGAACCTGCAGCCCATCGTCTACTCTGCAGCCAGCGTCGAGATGCTGAAGCTGCTGAGCAAGAAAGAACACCACAAGTCCAAGACCATCTACATCGCCAACACCCTCGAAGCCGTCATCCTCAGCAAGAGCGACGTAGTAGAGAAGATCTTCCGATCTGTCGGCTTGAAGATGGGCGCCGTTCGTCGAGACCTCGGCATCGGTTCGTAGCACCTCGCTTCATTTGAGTTCACTTCCCAAGAGGGCACGCCAATCCAGGCGTCGCCCTCTTGGAACTCATCTCTCCTAAACAGTTTAGGAAAATTTCAGAGTTCCGTATTTGTTGATATAAGCTTTTGCACCATGCTGTTTATGCTATACTTGGTACATAAATGATACTGCTAGATAGGGTAACAAAAACATACGGCAAAGATAATGCACCCGCACTCAGTCGACTGAGTTTATTTATTGAACCCCGTGAGTTTGTGATTATCGTCGGTTCTTCTGGGGCAGGTAAGTCAACGCTTCTAAAATTATTAACTCGTGAAGAAAAGCCGACCAACGGTAAAATTGTGGTTGGTGGAATCGATTACGACACCCTTAAAGATAATCAAATTCCAATGCTTCGCCGCAAAATTGGCGTTGTTTTCCAAGACTTTAAGCTGTTACCGCAACGAACAGTGTTCGAAAATATTGCTTTCGCCCTCGAAATTGCTGGTATGACTGGCCGCGAAATTAAAAACACCGTGCCAAAGGTGATTGACCTTGTTGGTTTGACTGGTAAAGAGAAGCAATTCCCAAGCCAACTTTCCGGTGGTGAACGCCAACGCGTCGCTATTGCTCGTGCGATTGTGCGCCAACCGAAAATTCTTATCGCCGATGAGCCAACCGGTAACCTCGACCCTAAAAATACTTGGGAAATTGTTCGGTTGCTTGAGAAGATTAATAAGTATGGAACAACTGTACTGCTTACTACTCACAACGCCGAAATTGTAAACAAGCTGAAGAGGCGAGTGATTACTATTGAAGGCGGAAAAGTAACGGGTGACCAAGCTGAAGGAAGTTATAGGCAATAATATGGCGAAGAACAAGAAAAACCTTAGCTCTAAGCAAGTTACAAAGCAAAAACGCCATCACCGCCAGTGGGTGACGTTCCTTCGAATGCTCCGTTACGGAGTAAATAATTTTACCCGTAATGCCTGGCTGACTGTTGCAGCAACCGCTATTATGACTATTACCTTGTTTGTTATCTTTGTGAGCCTGGTTGCACACAATGTTCTGACAAATACCGTTGATGACCTCCGCGATAAAGTGACCATGTCAATTTACCTCAAAACCGATGCTACCGCTGAGAACGTTGAAACGATTGCAAACAGCACGCGTGCCTTAAGCAATGTAACTGAAGTATCGATTGTTACACCTGAACAAGCCCGCGATAACTTTATCGACCAAAATAAAGACAACGCCAGTACACTGGACGCTATTAAGCTCGCGAACAACCAATTCCCTTGGACGTTAAGTATTAAAGTGGCAGATATTAACAATACTTCACAGCTATCGAAATTCGTTGCTGATGACGCGCTGGTAAAAGAGAATATCAGTAAAGAAAGTCCGCCATCGTTTGCGGGTGACCGTCGCGATGCTATTGAAGGCATTGGCCGCGCTGCCAACCTGGCTATTCAAGGTGGCATTGCTATCAGTATCGTCTTTACGAGTATCTCAATGTTAATTATCTTTAACACGATTCGCATGGCTATCTTCAACCGTAAGGAGGAAATCCAAATGATGAAGTTGATTGGTGCCGAAAGTTCGTTTATTCGCGGACCATTCCTTGTTGAAGCGATTGTGTATGGATTCTTTGGCGCATTAATTGCTAGCGGGCTAGGGTATGCACTGTTTATAGCCGTCGCGCCGTCACTTGAAGAAGCAGCCATTTCTGTAGGCCCTACAATGGAATTACTGACAATTTACGCAGGCTTTATTGGCCTCGGTATGATTGTGGCTGGAGCAATTATTGGTGTTGTTTCATCTCTGTTAGCAACTCGTCGATATCTCAAGCTCTAACATTGACACGCCATGCTGGTTATGCTACATTAAGTAGTAATGATGAACCTGCGCACCACCACACCAGTTTCAAAATCTCTTGCTCTTAAATGGGGTGTAGCACTCGTAGCTGTCATTCTGGTTGTTACCGCCAGTATTATGTGGGTGAACCGTCCTGTTTCTGCTGACCAATTCGACGATAAAATTCGCGCACTTCAAGCCGACATGTCACGCTACCAAGCTGAATCTGACCGTCTTAACGCAGAAGCAACTACACTTGCAAACGCACTAGCGCAAATTCGTAACGAAAAGAACGCCTTGCAATCACAAGTTGATTTAAGCCAAAGCCAATATGACCAATTGCTTATTAAAATTGCTGAAACTGAAAAGCAAATTCTCGATAACCAGAATGCACTCGGTTCAACGCTTGCAAGCCTTTATGTAGATGACGATATTTCACCAGTTGAAATGCTTGCCAGCAGTAAAGATATTTCTGAATTCTTAAACAAGCAAGAATACCGCAACTCAATTAAGAAAGAGTTAAGCTCTACTATTAACCGAGTGAAAGACCTTAAAGTGCAACTCGGTACTCAAAAGACTGAAGTAGAGAAGGTGTTGAACGAACAAAAGTCAGCGCGTGATGCGTTAGCTGCCAAAGAAAGCGAACAAGCGAGCCTTGTTGCGCAGACTCGTAACGACGAAGCAACCTACCAAGGTCTTATCAAAAATAGCGCCGCTGGTATTGCTGAAGCGAAAGCACAGCAAGCTGCCCTCCGTGCACGTGCCAACTCAACTGGTGGCTTTACACTTGTTGACTCTGGTTCACTCAGCGACTACCCATGGAATGCTTCGAACTGTCCTATGCAAGGCTACATGTCTACCGGGGGTGCAAACGGTAACGGTGGTGATGGCCGCGGCTACGGTTGCCGCCAATGTGTAAGCTACGTTGCTTGGAAAATCGCTAAAGAAATTGGCGTGTACTACAACAACTGGGGTAATGGTGGCCAATGGGCACAATCTGCAATCCGTGCTGGGTACAAAAACCTTGGTAGTCGTCCAGAAACTGGCTCAATCGCAGTTATGTGGGGCAACCCAGGACACGTTGCTTGGGTAGAGGGTGTGAGCCCTGATGGAAGCAAGGTTACTGTCAGCCAATACAACTACAACTACGGTTCTGGCTACGGTATGTACAGTGAGATGGTGCTCTCAAGCGGCTTCTTCGACCAATACGTGAAGATCAAATAGATTCTCAGTAATTATCTTAAGCAAAACATAACTTTTATAGCGTATCCTTACCTGGGTACGCTATAATTATGTAAAGAAATAAATATCTTTTTGAATACGGGGAGTTGCAGGAATGGCCGAGCATATACGAAAAATACGCAGATTAAATGGTGAAAAGAAGAGCGTCCCAACGCCATTATTATTGCTAGGTTTTGCAGTTGTTGCAGGTATTGGCTATTTTGCTGGCGCCTATAACGGCGGCGGCCTTAATAAGCTTATTGGTAACGATAAACTTGACCTGTCTTCGGTTCAGGCAACGTACCAATCGGTGAAAGATAACTTCGATGGTGAGATTGATGACGCTAAACTTGTTGAAGGCGCAAACCGTGGTTTGGTAGAAGCACTTGGCGATCAATACACAGTATTTATGAACAAGAAGGAATCATCTGATTTCGATAATAGCCTTAGTGGAAACATTGGTGGTGGTGTGGGCATTGAACTAGCCATGCGTGGTGATTTACCGACTGTTGTGCGCGTCCTTCGTGATAACCCGGCCGAGAAGGCAGGTGTGGCAGTAAATGACATCGTGACGGCTGTAAACGGCGAATCGGTTGAAAAGCAAACAACAACTGAAATTGTCACGAAAATTCGTGGTGATGCTGGCACAACCGTAAAGGTAACTGTATTCCGTGACGGTGTATCGAAAGACTTTACCCTCACTCGCGAAGTGGTAAATAACCCAAGCGTGTATGGCTCCGTTGTAAACGGTGTTGGTGTAATGACTATCTCTCGCTTCGACGACAAGACGGGCGGCCTAGCGCGTTCACTTGCGACCGAGTTTAAAGCAGCAGGCGTAAAGGGCGTTGTGCTTGACCTCCGCGGCAATGGTGGCGGGTATGTGACTGCCGCACAAGACGTTGGTGGTATTTGGCTCGACAAGCAAGTTGTTGTGACTGAAAAGAAGGGCGATAAAGTAACCGACGAACTAAAAACCGGTGGAAGTCCAATCCTGAACGGCGTTCCAACTGTCGTGCTTATCAACTCAAGTAGTGCAAGTGCTAGTGAAATTGTCGCCGGTGCATTACGCGACCACAAAGCCGCAACACTTATGGGTGAGAAATCATTCGGTAAGGGAAGCGTGCAAAAACTTGTAGGCCTCACTGATGGCAGCATGCTAAAGGTGACTGTGGCGCGTTGGTACACTCCAAGCGGCCTTAATATCTCTGAAAAGGGAATTACTCCAGATACTACCGTCGAACGCTCTATCGATGATTTAAGCGCCGGCCGTGACCCACAACTTGATGCTGCAAAGGCGAGCTTTTAATCTGAGCATCTTTCGACCTTAAGGGGTGGCGCCGCTTGTGCTTAAGGAAAGAGCGTAGTACAATACAGCGTATATGGATACAAAAAAGAAAATCCTCCTTGTAGAAGATGACGAAGCGCTTGCCGGCGTATATAAATCACGCCTTGAAATTGAAGGCTTTGAAACCCAATGGGTGGGGAACGGTGAGCTTGCGCTTACTGCTGCTATGACCTTTAAGCCAGACCTCATCTTGCTTGATGCAATGATGCCTAAAATTAGCGGTTTCGACGTACTCGACATTCTTCGTAACACTCCTGAAACAAATAACATTCACGTTATTATGCTTACAGCCCTTAGCCAGCCTAAAGACAAAGAACGCGCGCAATCACTTGGTGTTGACGATTACCTCGTAAAATCACAAGTTGTTATTGGCGATGTGATTGAACGAGTACGCTACCACTTAGGACTGACCGGCCAATCACAATAGAAATTATTTAAAAACAAAAAACAAAAAATGACTGAACAATTAGACACAAACGCCGAACTCGAGAAAAACCCTCTAGAGGGAAACCCTTATCGTGAGGACGTTGAATGGCTGACTGCGAACGCTCGCAATTTTAATGATGTGCAGTTGCGCCACAGCATTAATAGTAATTTAGTTGAATCTATTGTTCAGGATGCCCAAGCAGGGAAGTTCACAACAAAACAACCGAATGCCGAAACTGGTGTTATGGAAGTTATCACCCTAAGCGTTGATGATATTTTTATGGGACAATTTGAGCTTGCCCTTCAGGCGCAAGATACAATGCCGCAAGATGACCCTCGAAACTGGACGAAGTATATTCCACGTGCCAACGGCCTTCGCGCTGCTGTAGGGACTATTATGACCGATAAGAAGCTTGCAGAGCCGTTCCGTATGGCTGTATTTGAACGCCAAGCTGACATTATTAAACAAAGAGACCTTGGGCCTGATGCGGTTGAACAGGTGAGTCCTGAAATTTTAGAACTCCGCACTGAAGCCGCTGAAGATTTAGGCGAAGAAGCTGTTGAAGCCGCTGATGTAGCCGTGTCTGGCGTTTCAGAAGAGGCGAGTGCTGCACGGCGGATGCTTGGTGAACAACCTCAAGCACCTGAGCGTAAAGAAGAAGACCCGCTTAACTATTTGCGTGATATATTGCCGCCAACTATCCGACCAACAACAAAACAGCGAATTTACAGGTATGATGAGCGACACGTTCCGACTCAAGAAGAAAAACAACAAGCGTATTACGATAAGTTTGTAACTGAAAAGAACCGACAAGAATCACTCGGAACCCTTGCTGAGGCAGTAAAGGCAACTCCTGAAATTAGGGAAGTGTTGAATAAGGCCGGTATTGGCTCTGCTTCGATAGAAGCAGTTGATGCTATTCGCGAAAACCCTGATGTGCGTTTCGAAGTAGCGAAAATTATTTTAGGCAAGGTGAATAAACTTGCCGACGACCCTTATAGCGACATGGGCTGGAGAATTATTAATAATAGCCCAAATAACCTGAAGAGCGACCCAATTACAGGTAAGAAGTACTTAAGTAGAGAGTATTCGGTAAACATCGCGCTTAAAATGCTTGGCGGAGAGTTCTCTGAATCGAATGCCGACAATGCTTATGCACGTGACCAAACTGGCCGAGTGGTCGGTGCAATGCACAGAACCGCTGCTACTCAGGCATTGATGAGCTACTAACAGCACATTCTTAATAAAAAAATAACTCCCGCTCGTAAAGAGGGGAGTTATTTTTAAAGTGCGAGGTATTAGGCGTTAGCCGTAACGCTTACTTGAGTTCGTGTAACTGTTTTACCAGTAAATTTACCCTTTTTAACTTTTTGGAAGCTCACAACACCATCAACAGCGGCGTGAATAGTGAAGTTCTTGCTAAGGAAAGTACCTGGACCAGCAACTTTTGTGCTACCAGTTTGGCGTACTAAAACTTCGCCAGTGTTCACTGTTTGACCACCAAAGCGTTTAACGCCTAGGCGAGGGCCGGCGTTGTTGCGGTTATTTTTACTTGAACCACCTGCTTTTACGTGTGACATATATTATTTTCTCCTTGAGCACTGACGCTCGTTCAATCTGTTCAATTGTAACTAATAAGAAGCGAACTGTCAAGGGGTTCGGAAGGCGTTTGGTGCATTTTGAATTACCAGGTTTTGCCAGATGATTTAAAATGCACCAAACGCCTCCCGAGCACCTTTGAAACACCTTCTTTTTAGCTAAAAGTTTAAAAGTATTTAACTAGCGGTATGTTAAAATCAGAGGTGGAAAGCCCTTTGTGGCTCCAAATACAATTTGGCACACAGCCTAACCCTTATGAATTTAAACACTCGTAAGGTATGGTTGAAAATCGCGTTAACAGTACTGACCCCGTCGTTCAGGCTCGTTAACGCGTCGCATTAGGAAACTTTTGTGGGATCTTATGGTCCGCCTAGCGGCGGGTTCTGTGTTTCCAATATAACTATTTGTCGACGGTCGGAGGTTTTCTCATGTTAAAAGACTACACAAAAGTCGAGCGAATAGGTGTATTAGTAAGCGGTATCGGCCTTATGATACTCGCAGCAGGGCAGTTATTTTTTGTTATTATTTCAGACTAAATTTTAGTGAGTACAAGTAGTTCACGGGCCACAACTTGGTCGGGGCGGTGGTAGAGCAATTGTTCTGTTGGAACTGTTTCAAACTTCACTTGTTCAAAACCAAGTTCTTCTAAGTTATCGATGAGTGGAAGGTGAGTAAAGCGGCCTTCTTTGTCTTTCCATGCTGGAACGGCAAGCACAACAGGCGTACCTGACTTTAATTGCGCGTTTAAGTTGCGAAGGAAGCCAGTAATAATAAAGTTACAGTTTCCGCGTACTTCAATAAGCTTTGCTGAAGATGGCGGAGCACTAAATGGTTGGCCTAAGTAAGATTCGCTAACAACTGCATCAACTGGTTGTTGCCATTTCGTATCAACAGCATCACCTTCGTGAAGGTACCACTCAGCAGTGAAGCGGTAGGTATCTTGCAACCAGTTTAAGTTGTCGCGGCTAAAGCGAATCATCTTTTCGGCAAGGTCGGTGCCGTATACGGCGTAGTCCATAAGCATCGCTTCTTGTAATAGCACACCAGTTCCGCAAAACGGGTCAAGAATACGTGGCTTCAATAGGTCAGACGCTGGGTCTTTGTCGATAGGGCCGGCAAGGTTAATCATAATTTGTGCGAGCTTCGGAGGGAGCATCCCGACGAAGGCGTCTCGGCGAGGGCGACCTTGGTCACGGGCGGCAAGAGCTGTGATATTTTGAGCGCCAGTACTTTCGGCAACGATGATTGATTTACCACCTTTGATAATCATCAGTTCTACTTTGTTGGCAGCGAGGCCAAGCTTGTTGTGGTGCGATGTAGCTGAACTTAAAGCAACTTCTTGGTTAGGAATGAGGCGAATACTTGCGCCTTTGCCCTTCAGTTTTCCTTTCAGAATCAAGCCGACCTTTTGTAGGTCTCGAACGTTTACATCAACCCCGTACGCGCTAAGGCCTAAAGTAATTTTTCCGTCGTACGAACCCCATTTTCGAGAGTAGTGTTGAATAATAGCGTCGGTAACGCGGCGCCAATCGTTTGTAGCGTTAATCTCAAAGGCAACTTTACCGGCTTTTTGCGTACCGCCAAGTTTTTGGATATCAAAAGATTCGGTATCAACTAGGGCAGAGTCGGCTGAAAACCAGCTGACGCGAGAAAATGTTCGTTCGAGTTCGGCGATAGATAAGGCCGGCTGGCGACCAAGAAGGGCAATGTGCATGAACTTATTATAACATTGACCACCCCTTAAGGAGTAAAAGTTGTATAATGATTTATATGAAGCTTTCATTTCGTGGATGGTTAACGATTGTTACGTTAGTGCTACTTGCCGTAGTAGTGGTGGCAGCGTGGCCAGAAATTCAGAAAGCAACCGGCCTTTTGTCACAAGTTAATGTGTTCATTTTGCTGCTCTTAATTCCAATTCAATTCGCAAGCTATTACGCGACTGGCGGGATGATTTTCTCATACCTCCGCGCCAAGGGTGAAATAAAAAACATGGGCCACGGGGCAATGACCCGTTTGGCGTTAGAGCTTAACTTCGTAAACCACATCTTGCCAAGCGGTGGGGCAGCGGGCTTTTCATACCTCGCTTGGGTGCTAAGCCGCCACAAGGTACCGGTATCACGTTCAACGATGTCGCAAATTGTGCGCTTTACCTTAACGTTCCTTAGCTTTGTATTGCTACTCGGTGTTGCGATGATTATCCTAACCTTCAACCATCAAATTGACCGCACTATTGTTATCGTCGGTAGCGCGTTAATGGTAGTGGCTGTTGGTGGAACACTACTCGGTATTTGGCTTATTAAAAGCTTGCCGCGCCTTCGCGCATTTTCTGCTTGGGCAACAAAAATATCGAACCGATTCATTAGCTGGGTGACTCGTGGAAAAAAGAAGGATGTCGTAAAGGTTGAAGTACTGCTTGAATTCTTTGATGGCTTGCACGGCGATTACATGGCAATCCGCCGCGACCGTCGCATTTTAATTACGCCGTTTATTTGGGCGATTATTGCGAACGTACTTGATGTTTCGCTTATTTGGGTTTCGTTCGCGGCCCTCGGATACCAGGTAGATCCAGCACTTCTATTTGTCGCATTTGGTATTGCTTCAATTGCTGGTGCGGTTTCAGTAACGCCTGGTGGCGCCGGTGTATACGAAGCAGTGATGGTAGCGTTCTTGGCTGCAAGTAGCATTCCGCCGGACATTGCGATTGCCGGTACATTGCTAGCGCGCGTTACACTGCTATCTGGTACTATTTTGTTCGGATACATTTTCTACCAACTAACGATTTTGAAATATGGAAAACAACCAACTCCAACTAACAGTTAGTGAGTTCGTAGCCCTTACGAACCAAACCCTCGACTACGCTTACCCAACAGTAAGCGTAGTGGGTGAGGTAACTGAATTTCGGGTCTCTCAAGGCAAATGGGTTAGCTTTAAATTAAAGGATGCTGGTGCGGTGATTGGCTGTTTCTTGGTGCTGAGCCAACTTCGCATGCCAATTGAAGACGGTATGAAATTATTGGTCGTTGCAAACCCACGGTTGAATAACAAAGGTTTCTTTAGTCTGAATGTTCGCGCAATGAAGCCAGTGGGTGAGGGCTCGATTAAAAAAGGCTTCGACCTTTTAAAAGCCAAACTTGAGGCCGAAGGGTTATTTGCGCCTGAACGTAAACGACGTTTGCCACGCGTTCCGCAACATGTTGCGGTTATCGCCAGTACTGAATCTGCGGGCTACGTTGATTTTTGCAAAATTATTAATGAACGTTGGGGCGGTATGTCAGTTGATGTCGCTCACACTCAAGTACAAGGCGTTCCAGCGCCCGACCAAATGATTCGAGCGATTCGTTACTTCAATAGCTTAGAAGTATTGCCTGAAGTGCTGGTAATTGTTCGCGGTGGCGGTAGTGCCGAAGACCTTATGGCCTTTAATGATGAACCACTCGCGCGTGCTATTGCCGAAAGCCGTATTCCAACACTTGTAGGTGTGGGACACGAGGTTGATACGACGCTTGCTGATATGGTCGCTGATGTGCGAGCGGCAACCCCAACCAATGCTGCTGAAATTTTAGTACCAGACCGCAATGAAATTATTCGGGCATCTCACCAGAAAGCTGCTTCACTAGGACACCAACTTACGCAGGCGATTGATGAATACTCGGCGCGTACAAAACAGCAGCTCGAGGCAGCATTCAGGCGTATTCGCGAAAAGCTTGATGAGAATTTTGAGCGGCTGGCGGCTTTGCGGCTAGCAACGGCGCAGTTGAACCCTGAAAACGTATTGAAACGGGGCTACGCGCTGCTAAGGGGAGATGTTACGCTAGGGGCAACGGTTGAAATTGAAACATTACATGAAATAGCTACGGCGGAGGTGAAAAATGTCAGAAAAAAGTAATAAAACGGTTCAAGAACAATTGAGCGAATTGTCAGAATTAGTAGCTTGGTTCCAAAGCCCAGCGTTTAAGTTAGAAGATGCTTTCGATAAGTTCAAACAAGCTGAAGCGCTCGCTGAAGAAATTGAAAAAGACCTTACGAAGTTAAAAAATGATATTAAAGTAGTTAAAAAGAAATTCGATACCGAAGACTAATATGTGGCTGTATATCGTTGGTGGTATTGTTCTTCTGCTCGGTTTTAGCGTCTTCTTCGGCGCGCCGTATGTACCAAGCCGCCGCCGCGATTTAACGCGCATGTTCGACAATCTGTATCCAGTCGGTAAAAATGACGTGGTGATTGATGTTGGCAGTGGGGACGGGGTTATCCTTCGCGAAGCCAGTCGCCGTGGAGCTAAAGCGGTTGGATATGAAATCAGCCCATTACTTGTGGCTATCTCAAAATGGCTGTCACGTGGAGATAAAAAAGTGACAGTATCGATGGCTAACTTTTGGCAGGCGCAATTTCCTGCGGACACAACGGTAATTTATGCGTTCTCAGTAGAGCGTGACGTGAAAAAACTAACGAACAAAATCCAATCTGAGGCAAACCGGCTCAACAAATCACTGGCATTAATTTGCTACAGTAGCCCATTACCGGACGTCGCTGTAGTGCGCGAATTCGAAGCATATCATTTGTACGAGTTCCACCCTTTACAGGTGAGCGTAGCATAAGTATAATGACAGATATGAATCCTGACTTTCAGTTTGGCCAACAACCGCAACCGGTCCAGCCAACTCAACCTGCATCACCATACACTCAACAGGGAGTGCCTCAAATTCCACCCCAACAGCCAGGCTATGCACCGGGTCAACCGTCACAACCTGTGAACAACTATATTACTCCAGGCAAACCATCAAAGAAGTGGCTCATCCTGACAATTGTATTTATTATTACAACACTTGCAGCGCTTGGTGCTGGTGTTTGGGCGTACATGAATTACCTGGATCAAAAAGAAAACACTGATGCAAAAATTTCAACGGCTGTTGCAACCGGAGTAAAAGACCAAGCAGACAAAGATGCTGCAGCTTTCCTCGAAAAAGAGAAGCAGCCAAACCGTCAATTTGCAGGTCCAGACGATTACGGTCGTTTAGCGTTTAACTACCCGAAAACTTGGAGCGTATTTGTTAATAAAGACACTTCAAGCGGCACAACCTACGAAGCATACTTCAATCCAGCAACTGTGCCACCTATCAAATCTGATACTCAGTACGCACTTCGCGTTACTATCGTTCAAGAAAGTGTTGAAAAAGTACTCGCAGATTACGACCGACTCGTTAAAGACGGTGAGCTAAAAGCAAGCGCCGTTAAGGCTGACGGTACTGACGGCACACGCCTTGAAGGTAACTTTACGAAGAATATTCGTGGCCTCGCTGTAGTGTTTAAGATACGCGACAAAACGGTCACTATCCGTAGCGACGCTGAAACATTCCGTGGCGATTTCGACGCACTTGTTTCGACTATTACTTTCAACAAATAAATCATTACGCTTGTCTTTGCTTGAAGGCTTCACGCGGTGATACACTAGATACATGAATAGAGGCGAGGGTAGTTTTGAGGTGACACCGTTAATTGCGGCTGCTCACGAATTAAAAGCGCCTCTTGCGTTGGTCCGCCAACTTGCCCTGCGTCTCGGCGACGAACATCTCAGCAATACCGAACGTCAAAGACTCTTACATCAAACTGTCTTAACGACCGAACGCGCCCTGCGTTTAACCAGTGACCTCACCAAGGCTGCACGGCTTGATTCTGCTATGTTCCAGCTTGAACCAATTAACCCTGACCAGCTATGCCGTGACGTCGTAGGTGAGCTACAGCCGCTATTTAAGGCATACGGTCGCTCGGTTGCAGTGAAAGGCCGACGCCACCCGCTTTTGCTTGTTGCAAACCGCGATTTGTTACGGCGCATTCTTCTTGGCTTTAGCGATAACGCGCTGCATTACAGCCAGCCGGGCACCGCTGTGCATCTGCAAATTCAAGCCTTCAAAAAATCTGGTGTAGTCCGGGTTGGTGTGCGAGATTTCGGCCCAGCCCTTTCAAGTGATATGTGGCGAACATTACAGAAGAAACTCGATACAGCGCCACAAACAATTCACGCCCGACCAGAGAGCAGCGGCCTTGGCTTGTATATTGCCAGCCAGTTTGCAGACGCTATGAATGGGCGAATTGGTGCGGTGCGGCACAAGGACGGTGCGACGTTTTACGTAGAGCTCCAAGCTTCTAACCAATTGAGCTTCCTATGACCCGAGTATTACTCGTTGAGGATGATGCCTGGCTTGCCGAAGTAGAGGCAAGTGTTATTGCGGATGCTGGCTATGAGGTACAGATAGCGCCGCACGCCCCAGCTGCTATTGATTTAGTGGATACGTTTAAGCCAGACGTCATCGTGTTAGATGTACTGCTCGCTGGTTCAACCGCTTTCGCATTATTAAATGAACTACAATCTTATTCAGACACGGGTATGGTACCCGTTGTACTATGTACGAATATCGCTGACCAGTTTGATGCTAAAAAACTGAAAGAATACGGAGTTATGCGCGTTGTCAACAAAACAACGATGTATCCAGCTGACCTTGTCGCCGCCGTCCGGAGCGTTGAATGAAAACCCTTCGAACCCGCGCGATAGTACTGCGCCGGACGAACTTCGGAGAGGCTGATCGTATCCTTTCATTGCTCACTCCTGAGGGCCGACGCAGTGTTATGGCGAAGGGTGTGCGAAAAGAGAAGAGCAAACTTGCTGGTGGCATTGAATTGTTTGCTATTACGGATGTCGTCATTGGAGAGGGTAGGGGTGATTTAGGGATTCTTACGTCAGCCCAACTCGTAAAATTCTACCGTCATATATTAGAAGATTATGACCGTCTGCAATTTGGCTACCGAGCAATTAAGTTGGTTGGCGCAGCCAGTGATACGGTGGATGAACCTGAGTGGTTTGATTTACTCGCAGAAGTATTAGCTGCGCTCGATGCTTTAACAATTCCATCCGAACTTATTGAAACCTGGTTCTTGCTTCGATACTCTGCGCTCCTTGGCCGCGAAATTAACCTCGACCGTGATATCGATGGCCTGCCGTTATCTGCAGAATTAAACTATCGCTACGACTCAAGTGAAGAAGGGTTACGACCGTTACTGAGTGGCGAAATAACCAGCGACCATATTAAGCTCCTTCGTTTAATTGCGACACGGTCGTTAAAGGTACTGGTGCAAATTGGCGGTATTGGTGCAATTTTGCCAGAGTGTTTGCGCGTTGCACGTGAACACGCAGCCTTGGAATAGCCTGAAATAGAAAAAAGCCCCGCCATTCGAAAATGGGGGGCTAGTCTTTTTTCTTGAACTTCCGTGATTGCTGCCGTGCGTGCACCGTTGCCTCGAGGTCTTCAAGCACTGATGCTTCGAGCCGTGGGTTGTTCAGCTCCTTGGCTTTTGTGCGAGCATCTTCTAGAACTCTGAGCGATGAATCCAGCTGCGGCGGCTTCAACCGGCGGTAGATGACACCCGACATTTGCAGGGCAATCACAACTTCTTCGGTGACCGGCCACAGGTTAATGTAGTTGGCGAAACGGCCGAGCGCTTGGTAGTACTGGCCGTCGTGAAAAAGCTCTAAGCCTCGTTGCAAGTCGGAACTCTTGGGTGGGTTGGGTTCATTTGACATCGTAAAGCCCTTCGTACTAGGCGTTGCGCGGTTAAATTGAAAAAAGAACTACTGATACTATGACAAAAATTCATGATAAGTCAATGTTTGTAAGGGGTTGATTGTGGTATACTGTGTTTAGTTATGGAAAAAAATCAAAAAATGGAAAACATTGTTAACCTGGCGAAGCGCCGAGGATTTATTTACCCGGGTTCAGATATCTACGGTGGCTTAAGTGGTACTTGGGACTTCGGTCCACTTGGTGTGCAATTAAAACGCAACATTATGCAACTTTGGTGGGACATGTTTGTCGACCAACGCGAAGACATGTACGGTATTGATGCCGCAATTCTTATGAACCAAAAAGTGTGGCAGGCGAGTGGGCACGTTGATACATTTACCGACCCATTAGTTGAAGACCTCGAGACGCAACAACGTTACCGCGCTGACCACTTGTTAAAAGATGCTGGTTTTGACGTTGAAGGTCTGAACCTTGAGCAATTAACTCAACTTATTAAAGACAACAATGTGAAAAGCCCAGCCGGCAACGAGCTTTCTGAAGTTCGTACATTCAACATGATGTTTAAAACAACTGTTGGCCCTGTTGCTGATGATTTATCAATTAGCTACCTCCGCCCCGAAACCGCCCAAGGTATTTTTACGAACTACAAAAACGTTCTCGATAGCTACTATCCAGACCTTCCGTTTGGTTTAGCGCAACAAGGTAAAGCCTTCCGCAACGAAATTAGCCCACGCGATTTTATTTTCCGTTCTCGTGAATTTGAACAAATGGAAATTGAATACTTCGTTAATCCAAATGTCTGGGAAGAATCATTTGAACACTGGCGCCAACAAGTATGGAAGTGGACACAAGCATTAGGCCTTCCTGATGACATGGTGCACGAACTTGAAGTGCCTGAAAACGACCGCGCCCACTACAGTAAGCGTACTATCGATTTTGAATTTGATTTCGCTATCGGCCGCGAAGAACTTCTTGGCCTTGCGTACCGTACTGACTTTGACCTCCAAAACATCCAACGGGTGAGTGGCAAAAAAATGGACTACAACGTAAAGGGAACAAACGAAAAATTTGTACCGCATGTTATCGAACCTTCGTTTGGTGTTGAACGTGCCCTTATGGCTGTTCTAACGGCTGCCTACACTGAGGACGAAGTGAATGGCGAAGCTCGCACATACTTGAAATTACCAGAGCACCTCGCGCCTGTACGTTTTGCTGTATCTCCACTTGTTCGTAACAAACCTGAACTCGTTGCGAAAGCTCGCGAAGTGTATTCAATTTTGAAAAAGAAATACGGAGCCGTCATGTGGGACGACAACGGCAACATTGGTAAACGCTACCGCCGCCAAGATGAAATTGGAACACCGTTCTGTGTTGTCATCGACTTCGATACGCTTGAAACTGATGGTCTCGTATCTGTACGTAGCCGCGATACTACTGAGCAAGTGCGCGTTAAACCAGAAGACCTATAAGCTTTCCGTGTAACCTATATTACAAACTCGTTTAGCGCGAGCTGTTATAATGATGTCTATGAAAGCAATCTGGAACAACGAAACAATCGCCGAAGCACCAAAAGAAGACCTTATTCGAATTGAAGGAAACTGGTATTTCCCGCCAAAATCTATTAACTGGGAATTTTTCCAGGAGAGCGACCACCATACGACTTGTATATGGAAGGGTGAGGCAAGCTACTACGATGTAGAAGTTGCCGGCAAAGTAAACGACTTTGGCGCCTGGTATTATCCTGAACCAAAAGAAGGTTCTGTTGAACGTGTGAAGCAAGATTTTGCAAATTACGTAGCATTTTGGAATGGAATTGAAGTCGTCGCCTAAAACGCTGCTGCTTTGTTCTGTAGGTGGTGCAACATATACTTCTAGTATATGGACATTTATAAACCACACCATGTGCCTAAACGATTAAAAACCCCCGACCATTTAGTCGATGAGGCGTGGCACCTTGCGAATAATCTTACTATCGGACGATGGAACCAGAGAAATATTCAGCGAACCGAAATGACGCGCAGTGTTATCGAGGTTATTGGTCGTGAGACCGAATTGCGAGATCAGGACATTGAGGCTGTTTTTACTGATATTACGATATCTTTTTCTGCGGTGAAATTTCATTCAAATCCGAAATTGCGAGATGGTGATTTTCCACTTTACACACTCGCGAGTACAACCTCACAAAACATAGCAAAGTCAGAGATTCCTCAAAACGTATTAGATGAAATTCTTACTGATGCGCTCGAAGAAGGGCACCCGCTTTACGACGAACCTGATGAACTAAGTATGACACCTGCGGAAAAATTGGAAGGTTCAACGTTGGAGCGTAGCCAACAAGTAGTGTACGCAATCGATTACGAAGGCGATTTTCACGATTATACACTCGGCTATTCTTACAGTATTAATAGCGAGAGCGTGCACCAAATAGATTATACACATTCTGAAACACGTAAACATTTAGATGCAATAGATGGCATCAAAGATGAAGTAAGGTCAACCGAGCCAGTGACATTGAATGGTGAAGCGATTGAAAAAGATGTTAATGATATTGATTCAGCTTTTGAACAATTTATTATTGACCGTGAGTTTGATAACCTCATCAAGTTTGGTGAACTGCCGAAAGAGGAGCATATACGCCGTGCACTAGGTATGATGAGTATGTTTTCGAGCGGTATTATTGACCTGCGAAAACGGCCTCAAGCTTAAACGAGTGCTACAATAATACATATGATTATTTATTACACCGACGGGAGCGCAAGCCCCAACCCAGGCCCTGGTGGCTTTTCAGTTATTAAAAATGGCGCGCCACACATTCTAGGTAGCGAAGATGGTATTACGACTAACATCCGCATGGAAGGCATGGCGCTTGTTGCTGCCTTGAAAGATGCTGGCGACGAAAAAGCGGAAATCTTCACAGATAGTGAATTTTGGATTAACGTTATTACCAAATGGGCACCCGGTTGGGAGGCTAAGGGGTGGAAAAAGAAGGGTGGCGAAATTAAAAACCTCGACATCGTTCAAGAAGTATATCCACTGCACCAAAAGTCGAATGCCGTACTCACTTGGGTACGTGGCCACGAAGGTGACCCGGGCAATGAAATGGCAGATGAATGGGCAAACAAAGCTCGCGAAGGCGTACGGTTGTAATAACACCGTTGTAGGGGTATAGTCTTTGCATGAGCGAAGCCTATACCTATGGTGGAAACGGAAGCGTCGAGCGCGTTGAATATAACGAGCTTAACGAGTACGAATTAGGTGTGAGCATCGAAAGAGTGAGTGAAACATTGGAAGCAATTTTCGTTCACACTCCATCATCACCGGGCATTGTGAATGAATTTTCTCAGGACAAAGAGGGGATGTACCGAAAGGTGTCGTCAACCTACTTTTTGGAAGGCGAATCCACGTTCCTATTCAATAGCGACGACGGTTCGATTATGAAAATCCTCGATGCTCCTGTAGTGAAGGATATTAACATTGAGTATGCCTTCTATACGGAGGGAGTGCTTCGTGAAGAATACATCATGAAGATTGTAGAAAATGACCCCGGTACAAATGGGGCGTTCTCAACTCGATATCACCTGAGTAATTTTAAGGGTGGCCTGTGGCAGGCAACTGTTGAACACATTGATGTCGAGAATGATAATTTCAATATGCTGCGAACGCAAAATAATAGTAAATTTTACAGACGTACCATGACCTCTTATGACTTTGACGAATTATTAAAAGATAGTGCTGAAATTAAAGACCAATTGGGAATCGTTCTGGTACAATAAAACCTGTTGCTTAATAGGAAAATACACATGGACGAAGATAAAACCCCCGAAATTACCGATACCTCAGAAGTTCCCGATATTGATGCTCCGATTGAAACATTTGCACCTGTAAATGTGCCAACGGAAGCGGCCGAATATGTTGAAAAAATTGAAACCCAAAACAACGAAGAGGGTACAACTGACATCTTCAACTGGGCAAACAAAACCGATGCCGTTAAGAATGATTTAGTTGTTCAATTCTTTCTCTTCAACCGAAATTATACGCCATACACAACCAAGCTCGATAACGAACTTGATTCACAAATTAAGTCATTCTTCTTATTTGATGCGATTAACGAAATCAACCTCGGTGCCGGTACCGGCTTAACAGTACGCGACTACGAACTCGTAGAATCCGAAAAAGACGTGCTGCTTCGCACTGAACTCTCAAAGGTAGGACGTGCCGAAACACTTATTCACCTTATTGAAAACGAACGTTCTGACATTGTTGAATTCGTTGAACAAGAACACGAGTTCAAACGCATGAAGGGAATCATCGCTCGTTACAGTAATAAAGACGGCAAGGGTGTGTTCTACGTTGTGAAGCAAATTAGCCCGGGCCTCCAAGGTGCGACTGCTTGGGAATTTAGTGATGGTGGCTTTAGGTCATTCAAACCTGACTTTGGTTGGAAAGTTCCTGCTGATAACCAAGTACTTATTGTTGATAATGACATCTTCATTTATAACCAAAGCAAATTTGAACGTTTGTTTAACTACGACTACAAAAAGCAATTACTTGCTGACGCTAAAGTAAGCGAAATTGAAAAGCTATACAAGTTAAGTTTCCCTGGTGAAGTAACACTCCAATCACTCGTTCTTGAGAAGAAGAAAATTGTGAACAAACTGCAAAAACTTGAAATTGGTGCAATTAGCCAAGATCAAGCAATTGATTACGCCGACACTATGGGCCTTGAGCTTATGACTGACGACGCTGGTGCGATTATCATTATGGATAGCAACGACCTCGATATGTTTGTGAACCTTATTAACGAAGACTACATTACGAGTGAAATTACTGGTAAACGCTACGAAATTAAGAGCAAGAAGCTGCTTGATGACCCAGAAGGCGAACCGCCGCGCGGTTAACACTTGCCCTGATATCTTTTCAGGGGTATACTTACCGACAATATGGAACCCAAGTTTGAAAACAGGGGTGGGCTTATTGGTCAGTTATACGGCTCGGCATTAGACGCGTCTGACGGTGGTGCGTGGAGCCAGCCAATAGAACAAACGGTCATCTTGTCGCGCTCTACAACCTCCAGCGGTGAGGTAAACGATTTCATACGCGTCGAGCTTGTCGCTAAAAAAGAAGTGCAAGATATCGGCCGAACTGCACTGAAGACGTTTTATAGCCTTAAGGCTTCGTATACCGAGCGAAACCTTCCAATTGAATTCCTACCTGATAATGTACTGGACGTGTTGCGGAGGAAAAAAGTGACTGCAGGCGAAGAGCCGCATGAAGTACTTGCGTTTAATGACGATGAAATTGATGAGCATGAATTTGATGGCTATGAAGACATGGTCTTTCGGCGCGTGCGTAGCTTGGAACATGTATTAGACGGCAGGGGTAGCCTGCTTTTTTCTGCACGCGAAGATTTGTATGAGGATGATGATGAAGAGGGTGGAGTGGAGATTGTTAAGTTACGAACTGAGCAATTAGGAAGTGCTCACAAAGAAGAGATGCAAACGGTATCGCTACAAGGATGGGGAAAGAACGCTATTGATACTTATTCAACAGAGTTGCTGGTGCATCCTGATATACAAAAACTCGAAATCAAAACGAGTCTAAAGGAGTTACGAGCGGACATGATGTTTTTGGATATTGTCGAAAATTATCGTGTTGATAAGAAATTACTTCGACACTCTCAACGCGAGCAGCGGCGAGATATGTTGGCGCTTATGGCGTTCCTCAACCGCGAGGCATCGACTAAAGATATCCTTCATCTTATTTACTTACAACCAACTTCATAAATAGTTCACGTTTATCGGCTATAATAAAAGGAATGAATCAATCCTTAGCACTCGAGATTATGCTCTCGGGAGAGAGCGTGTTGCTAACTGGTCCTGCGGGTGCCGGTAAGACTTTCGTATTGAACCAATTTATTAAGTTGGCGAAGTATGAAGGCAAACACGTATCGGTCACTGCGACTACAGGGCTTGCAGCGACTCACTTGGGTGGTACTACTATTCACAGTTGGTCTGGTATGGGTATTGGCGACCATATTCCACAAGGCTTTGCTGAGCACATCGCTAAAGGCCGCCGTGAAATTATTGAAAAGACCGACGTGCTGATTATTGATGAGATTAGTATGCTCCACGATTTCCGCCTCGATATGATCGATGAGATTTGTCGTTTGGTCCGTAAAGAACCGGATGTTCCTTTTGGCGGTATTCAACTTATTATGTCTGGTGACTTCTTCCAGCTTCCGCCAATTAACAGGGGAGACTCACGTGCTGGTAGCTTTGTAGTTAACTCAGACATCTGGCGCGACCTCGACCCAGTTATTTGTTACCTTGAAGAGCAACACCGTCAGGACGACGAAGTACTTATCGATATCCTTAACGCTATTCGTGCTGGTGATGTACGCCGCAACCACGCTGAGACGCTTCTAGCGCGTACTGAAGTGCACCCAGACGAAGACGAACAGATGACCGAGCTGCACACAGTAAACGTTGACGTTGATAAGATGAACGAGGCCAAGCTGAAACTGCTTGATGGCGACGAGGTGACATATCAACAAACAACCACTGGCTCTGACAACTATGTCGAGAACTTGCAACGCTCGGTGCTTGCACCGTCAATGCTACGGCTTAAAGAAGGTGCTTTGGTGATGGCCGTAAAAAACAGCCCTGAACGTAAGTATGCAAACGGAAGCATTGGTACGGTTGTTGGTTTCGAACCGCACACCGATTACCCAATTATTGAATTCAAAAATGGTAAAGAAATTTCTATGGTTCCAGATACCTGGGAGCTTCGTGATGGCGATAAAAAACGTGCCAGTATCACCCAAATTCCTATTCGTTTAGCATGGGCAATTACTGTTCACAAATCTCAGGGTATGACCCTCGACGCTGCACGTATTGACCTTCGAAAAGCCTTCGTTGAAGGTATGGGTTACGTTGCACTCAGCCGAGTAAAAAATGTGAACAACCTTTATTTAACAGGGATAAACCAGATGGCTTTGAAGGTGAGTGCCGAAGCTATGGAGATTGATGAGAACCTGCGTATTAAGGCTGCTCAAGCGAAAAAACGTTTTGCTCACCTTGAAAAAGTAGCCGAAGATAGGGCAAAAGCACCAGAGCCAAAAGCTAAAGAAGGCAGTGGCACTTGGGCGGATAAAATCGAGAAAATGCGCGAGACGTATCCGAATGCATATCGTCCATGGACTGATGCGCAGGACGATGAGCTGAAGCAATACTTCCAACAAGGCGAGTCGATAACTCAACTCAGCACTCGGCTTGGGCGTCACGAAGGTTCAATCACTATTCGCTTGCAAAAGCATTTCGGCGAAGACTCAGTCGAAATTTAGCGTAAACTCTTTATCCACACTTCGTTGTATACTAAGTACATGAAACAACCCTTCGCTAAGAATGAAGTTAAAATCGCCGTTATTGGTGGGGGAACTGGTAGCTTTACGATGCTCTCGTCGTTGAAGCGATACACGAAACAAATTGCTGCGATTGTAAGTATGGCCGATGACGGGGGAAGTACTGGTGTACTGCGCGATGAACTCGGCACATTGCCTCCTGGTGATGTACGTCAATGCTTAGTGGCACTCAGCGATTCACCGAAGGTCCGCGAATTATTCGAATACCGTTTTGATGCTGGGACATTCGGCGGACACTCTTTCGGAAATATTCTACTTACAGCCTTAGAAAAGATAACTGGTGATTTTAGCGAAGCTGTCGAAACCGCTTCAGACATACTTCGTATCAATGGTGTAGTAATTCCCGCAACACTTGATAATATTCGATTAAAGATGGAATGGTCTGACAAAAGCCTTATTCTTGATGGCGAACGGGTGATTGATGCCGAGCACTTCGTGCACGACCCGCGTCGAGCAACGCTCAGCTTAACTCCGAACGCATCGCCAAATAAGTTAGCTATTCGAGCAATTGAACAGGCTGACATTGTGGTAATCGCCCCAGGAGATTTATATACTTCACTCGGTCCATTGCTTGTTATTGATGGTATTGGCGAAGCGCTCAGTAAATCGAAAGCGAAGAAAATTTACGTTTCGAACCTTGTGAGCAAGCAAGGCCAGACAGATGGTTTTACTGTAAGTGACCACGCTCAAGAAATTGAACGCTTTGCGGGTGTGCCTTTCTTGGACTACGTTTTATACAACCAACAAGCGCCAACCGAAGACCTTGCAAAGCGCTATGAAGAAGAGGGTGGCTACGTAACAATGGCCGACATGGACAAGCTTTCTACTATGCATTACGAAGCGGTAGGGGGAAACTTCTTGGGTGAAATGGCTACGGGAAACGATGCTGACAGCCTTATTGGCAAACGTTCACTCATTCGCCACGATGCTGAAGCGGTTGCGAAATTAATTTTAAGTTTATATCGAACTCATGAAAGCTAACTCGACCGTTTTTCATATTCTTGACCTCGACCGTACTTTGCTTGATACATCAAAACTCGCACACCATTTAAAAGAAATTATTGCTCGACGTGACCCCGAGCTTGCACATGATATTAATATTGAAATAATGAAGCATATAAAAGAGGGAACGTCCTTCTTTATTTTTGAATATATTGCCGAACAAATACACCAAGAGCAATTTGAGCGGTATATAAACGAATTAAATTATATATCTCCTGCGAGCGAACTGCTCTTGCCTGGTGCAACCGAACGCATTGCGTTTGCTAAAAGCCAACCCGGTTGGAGTATGGGTATCTTAACCTATGGTGCCCCGCGTGACCAAAAAATCAAACTGAAACTTACCGGTTTGCAGATGGAACGCCACATCATTACTGACACTCCGAAAAAAGGCGCAATTATTGCATCGTGGAAACTTCCTAATGGAAAATACAAACTGCCGATAGAATTTGGTGGACACACTGTTGATAAGCTCACGTTTGATGATGATAAGTTTATTGCTTTTAAAGATTTGCCAGAAGATGTTTTAGGCCAGTGGGTGACAGCTACTTCAATTGGTGGGAGTAACGAAATACGAAAGCTGGCTGCGAATGTGCGACCGGTTATGAATCTTGAAGCTTCTATTCGATATTTGAAGACAAAATTAATTCCTTAAGTAGACATAGCAAACTCTTTCTCCCTATTTCCAGATACCGTTACACGCCACAAAAAATCGCTCCTGGCTGATTTTTTATGGGTTGCACTACGCTTTTAGTATCTTGAAATAGGGAGAAAGAGTTTGCTGCTTCGATTATTCGAAATTATTTTGGTTTAGATTCGAGGTGGCTTTGAGTTACGCAACTGTGTGGATTTGAGAATATGCGAGTTCTCCACATCGACGGAGCCCGAGCAACCCAGTACAGTTTAGAGGAGGTATGCTAGCGCCATGGGCGTATTCTGTGTCGCTCTTTAGGCGACAGAGGATAACCCCATAAAGCGCCTCCAAGAAACTGTACTGGGTTGCTCGGGTCTTTGCTCGGTGGATAACTATGTCCTAATACATAATTACATCACATTATTGAACTAACCCAACATCGGCTCCTCATCTGTTAACCATAATAGTTATCCGCAGTTCTGTGGATAAACCAACAGGTAACTGCAAGATTGTCAAAATTGGGGGTTGTAGTGGGTAAGTGTGGGTAGTATTCTAAGTTCAGTGGAAAAAAGAGCCCACTAAGACAAACAACACATTTAAAAAATAACCAACCAACCCACCAAAAGGAAACAACGTGGCTCGAATAGATTATTTCGAACGAAAGCTTGACGACAAACGTCGATTGACAGTACCGTCTGAGCTAAGAGAAGAATTTCTATCTGGCGTTGTCCTAACTAGGGGATTCGGAAAATACCTGCACCTATATCCAAAATCGGTATGGACGCAAGAGGTAGAACCAGCACTTAGCACAGGTAGTATTCTCGATGAGAAAACTGCTGATGTTAACGTACAGTTTCGCCGTGGTAAAACCGAAGCAGACCTTGATCAAAAGCAGGGTCGCGTAACTATCGAGCAACATCTTCTTGATTTTGCTGGCATAACTCGCGATATTGTAGCTGTTCGGGCTGGTGCGTACTGGCGACTTCTGCCAGTCGATTCTGAATAATTTAACTGTCGGTTCTTTAACAACTTGAAACAAAGAGAATAAACTCTCGAGATCAACTATCTGGTAGTGAGGCGTGGATACCAGCAACACATTAACCAAGCTGGCGTACCTTGTTCCAAAAAAACACACCTCCCAAAACTCCACCTCACACATAAGTCTCTCAACTTTGATAGTAGTAGGGTATGAGTGTCTATAAGATGCCCCCAATAATCTACTATCACGACTTTTACAAAAACAAACACACTGCGAAAACAAACAGCTTCACTATCAGTTAGGTGATCTCGAACTCGACTTATTAGAACTTAGGTTATAATAGGGAGAATGAGTAAAGAACATCCACCACATCATATTCCGGTTCTTCTCGAAAGCGTTGTAACGTTGCTTCAGCCTGAGGCAGGTGAGTCATACCTTGACTTAACTGCAGGATACGCTGGACACGCCAATGTGATCTTGAGTAAAACAGGAAACTTTAAAGATAGCGTCTTAGTTGACCGCGACGATTATGCAATTGCGCATTTATCTGAGCTCGAAACAAAAGGCGTACGGCTAATGCACTCCGACTTTTCATCTGCCGCAAAGCAGTTAGTAGAAGAAGGCAAAACATTCGACGTAATTCTGATTGATCTGGGGGTGTCGTCACCACAGCTCGACCAGAGCGAACGAGGGTTTTCATTTTCAAACAACGGTCCGCTCGACATGCGTATGGATCAGCAAAACGGCATTACAGCTGCAGAACTGATTGAAACCATTAGGGTAGACAAGCTAGCGAAAATTATTCATGACTATGGCGATGAGCCATTTGGCATGGCTCGGCACTTAGCCGAAGTAATTGTAGCTGGACGACCGTTTAAAGATACGCACTCTCTCGCCGAACTGATCAAGCAACACCACCGTGGACGATGGTCTAAAACCCACCCTGCCACGCGTACTTTTCAAGCGCTCCGCATTGCCGTCAATGACGAACTCGGGCAAATAGAAGCAGTTCTTCCGTTACTACTTAAACTTCTAAATAAAGGTGGGCGAGTAGGGATAATTAGTTTCCATAGCTTAGAGGATCGATTAGTGAAACGTTTCTTCAAAGAGCAGACAGCCAATGGGCTGGAAGCCATACTAGACGTTATTACAAAAAAACCTGTCAGTGGAGCCACCGACGACGTTCACAATCCGCGTTCGCGAAGTGCAAAGCTTCGTGTCGCAGTGAAAAAATAAACAAAAAATAGAGAAAGGGCAAAACACCATGCCAATTCACATCCCAGTACAATACAACGACCAAACACAAATCGTTGCAGTACGCGTAAAATAGTTCAGTCCTAACGGACGGGTCGCGCTGTCTCATAGCGGCGCGGCCCACCAAATTTTCTCTGAAGGGAACGCTTAAGCATTCCTACTTCGCAAAGAGGAAGTAGCTCACAAAAACACAAAACACAAAAACTAAAATAAAAAGCGAAGCATTCACCACAATGTCTAACCAATCAACATCATATTACGTCAATCGACGTCAGCAAAACTGGTCTCGTAACCAGAACACTACACGCTACGTGTCGGCTATCAAGCTTGGACCTGTTGCTCATACTGTTCTTGTTGCGCTTATGATCATCGTTCTGGGGCTCATTTACGTGACCCAAGCAACTCGTACAACTGGTTATGACTACGAGATGCAAAAAATTGACTCGCAAATTGCTGATTACGATCAACAAAAGAGCGAACTCGAAATTGAGAACACTCGCTTAACCGCACTGGAAACTGTTAAAAACAGCAGTGTAGCGAAGGAAATGACCGCATCGGCTGACACACAATACGTCCAGCAATAGATTATACTTATTATATGAAACCATCAGCACTACGCCACGGCAGTCGATCACGAATATTAGCGGCAGTAATCCTCGGGATTGCAGCCATTTTTGTGATACGGCTGTTTTATCTTCAGGTCATTCAACATGACCACTACGTAGCGCTGGCGCAATCTGAACAAATGACTCGTGAACGTATCCCTGCAAAGCGCGGTGAAATTTACGCAATGAGCGGTAGCACCCCTGTAAAGATGGTGCTTAATGAAACGGTTTATACAGTATTTATTGACCCTGCGGTTATTACAAAACCGGACGAAGTCATTAAGGTAATGAAGCAAGTTGCCGGTGGTAACCTACGTGATGATTTTGAAGAATCAGTGAATGCGAAAGAACTGCGCTACCGTGTTGTTGCAAACAAGGTAACCCGTTTGCAAGCTGAAAAAATTAAAGATGCTGGGTTGAAGGGGATTGGCTTCCAAGCTGTTTCGCAACGTGTGTACCCAGAAGAGACACTCGCTTCACAGGTGCTTGGTTTTGTTGATACCGAAGGCAATGGTAAATATGGGCTTGAAGGCTTTGAAGATGAAGCTTTGAAAGGTGTTGATGGTCACCTTGAAACCGTCACTGATGTGAGTGATATTCCGCTCACCATTGGTGACCGAAACGTCCGTGAGCCTGCTAAAGACGGTAAGGATATCGTTATGTCACTCGACCGTAACGTGCAGTCTCATACTGAAAAGGCTTTGGCTGACGGTTTGAAGCGCACTGGTGCAACTGCCGGGAGTGTTTTAGTGATGAACCCGAACAACGGACAGGTGCTTGCGATGGCGAACTTGCCAACCTATAACCCTGGCAAATACTTTGAAGTGCAAGACGCTGCTGCATTTAACAATGGCACAATCTCAGCGCCATACGAACCGGGTTCAGATGTGAAAACATTTACGATGGCGACTGGTATCGACAAAAACGTCGTGCGCGCAACTGACACATTCAATAACACTGACACTATCAAGGTTGAAGACCGAACAATCGGTAATGCTACTAAGGGTAAAACGGGTAACATTACTTTCCAGACAGCTTTAACGTTCTCTTTAAATACTGGTTTCGTAACTGTTGCGCAACGTTTAGGTGATGGTAAAAGTATTAACCGCACCGCCCGCGATACTATGTACGAATACTTCCACGACCGTTTCCGTCTAGGTGAGCTGACTGGCGTCGAGCTATCAAATGAAGCCAAGGGAATTCTTATTTCTCCAAGTGACCCAGACGGTAACGCTGTGCGTTATTCAAACATGGCATTCGGCCAAGGGCTCGACGTCACCATGGTGCAGGTGAGTGGTGGTTTCAGTGCCATGATTAACGGCGGTAATTACTACAAGCCAACTATTATTGCAGGTGAGATGGTTGATGGCGCTTTGAAAAAAGTTGATGTTAGCCAGCCATTACAGTCGGGTGTTGTTACGCAATCTACCTCTGACCAAATGCGCCAAATGATGCAAACCGCCCGTGCATCATCGTTCGGCCGTACCGATAAACAAGGCTATGAAATCGGTGGTAAGACTGGTACATCACAGGTTATTAAAAACGGTAAATATAGTGAGACCGAAACAATTGGTACGTATCTTGGTTACGGTGGTGCAGAAATTCCTGAGTATGTCATAATGGTGTCAGTATCGGGGGATAACAAAGAGCTCCAAGGTGCACGCGACGCCCTACCGATTTTTACCGATATTTCAAACTGGATGCTCGATTACTTAAAGATTCAACCAAAAGGATAAACATGCAAATAGTATCAGACGCCCTTATTAACGAATTTGTCAGAAGCTTTGTATTAAGCGTAGGTGCGTTTATTCTCGCTATGCTGCTCACACCGGTTTATACGTTTGTTGCGTACCGTTACAAGTTCTGGAAACGCCAACGCACTGAAAGCACAACAGGTGAAATGCTAAAGGTATTCACAAAGCTGCACGCCGATAAATTCAAACGCAACATTCCAACCATGGCTGGCATTGTGTTTGTTTTTGCAATCATCGTTATTACGTTACTCTTCAACTTTGACCGTGCAGGCACCTGGTTACCACTCGCAGCTCTCGCTGGTGGTGCTATTGTTGGGTTGATTGACGATATTATTAACATCCGCGGTGGCGGTAAGGGTGTTGCTGGGCTTCGCTCGAGCCTTAAATTTATGATGATTACCGCTATTGGCCTTGGCCTTGGCTTATTCTTCTTCGAGAAGCTGGGCGTCAGCGCTGTGCACGTACCATTCGTTGGCCCTTGGGAACTTGGCTGGCTTATCGTTCCTATCTTTGCCTTTGTGATTGTCGCCACGGGTAATGCGGTGAATATTAGCGATGGGCTTGATGGCCTTGCCGGGGGACTGGCTGCAATTGCTTTCGGAAGCTTTGGTATTATCGCTTTACTTCAAGGCAACGGCATTATGGCCGGCTTCTGTTTTACTGTTGTCGGTGCGTTGCTAAGCTATCTCTGGTTTAATATTTACCCAGCTCGTTTCTTTATGGGGGATGTCGGTAGTTTTGCCCTCGGTACCTCACTTGGTGTCGTAGCAATGCTCACTGATTCAATTTTCATCCTTCCAATTATCGGTTTGGTGTTTGTTGTTGAAGCCGGTTCAAGCTTGATCCAAATTTTCAGCAAGCGAGTATTTAAGCGTAAAATCTTTATCTCTGCACCAATCCATCACCACCTCGAAGCTATCGGTTGGCCTGAAACAAAAGTGACGATGCGTTTTTGGATTATCGCTACTGTCTGTGCCTTCGTAGGTATTATGATTGCCCTCGCCGGAGGCAACATCTAGCATGGCTCAGGGGTGGCAACAACGCCGGGCGACCGGCGACCGTGGTGAAGTGGTACGCAAGCACCATCCTGACCGTCTGATTATTGTTTTTACCCTTATTCTCATGCTCATCGGGTTGCTGATGATGTATGCCATTGGGCCACAACGCGCCAACCTTCTTAACTCAATTTTCGGATATGAATATTCCGACACATACTTCTTTATTAAACAGTTTGTCAGCTTCTTGCTCGCTGGGGCTGCTTTTGCTGTCATGGCTAAGTTGCCGTATGAATTTGTATTAAAACACGGGTCTAAGATATTAATTATTGGATTTATCGGTTGTGTATTGCTGGCTATTGCGGGTGCCGCTGGGTTGAGTATCGCAACGGCAACCAATGGCGCAACCCGCTGGTTTAACTTAGGGCCGCTTGGTAGTATTCAGCCTGCTGAAATTTTGAAGCTAGGACTACTGTTATATCTCGCTGTTTTCTTGGGCATTCGCCAAAAGCAGGGGATGATAAACGACATGGCGAAAACTCTCGTACCCGTTGCGGTGCTTGCTGGCCTCGCCATCCTTATTGTGATTGTCGTTCAAAAAGACCTTGGTACCGGTATCGCCATCACTTCAATTGTAGCGGCGATGCTCTTTGTTGCCGGTATTAGTAAAAAGGTAGTATTAAGCCTTATTGCCATACTGCTCGTCGCTGGTTCACTGCTGATTTTCACTTCACCTCACCGTATCGAACGTGTCGCGACGTATCTTCAAGGTGATAGCACGAGTACGAGTGATGATGATAGCTATCACATTCAGCACGCTAAAATTGCCATTGGTTCCGGTGGCTTCTTCGGTGTTGGTATCGGTAAGAGCGTGCAGGCCTCGGGCTACTTGCCAGAAGCAATTAACGACTCTATCTTTGCGGTGATGGGGGAGATGTTTGGTTTTGTTGGTTTGGTTGCTATTCTAGGCCTCTTTATAGCCCTTCTGATGCGTTTACTAGGTACAATGGACCATTTGGTTGATATCAGGTTGAAGCTGGCTGTAGCGGGTGTTTTCGGTTGGATAGCTTCGCATGTTATTCTTAACATAGCCGCAATGATTGGGATTTTCCCACTAACGGGTATTACATTGCCATTACTGAGCTACGGCGGTACGAGTATGATTTTCCTTACCGCAGCACTGGGCTTGGTTTATCAACTATCACGTTACACTGTGCATCCATCAAGAATTAAGGAGGAAGACCATGAAGATTCTCGCAGTCGGCGGGGGGTCGGGCGGACACGTTACGCCAGTCGTCGCAGTTCTTAAAGAGCTTCGCGCTAAACAGCCGAAGGTCGAATTACGCTTTTGGGTAGACAAGAAGTTTGCCCCTCAAGCTCGCTCAATTATGGCTTCTTTTGATGATAGCGTTGCTGTGCAAACTATTACTGCTGGTAAACTCCGACGCTATTATCACTTAACGCTATTGCAGCATTTTTTATGGCCTTCGCTGATGTTTAAAAACCTCGGTGATGGCTTTCTGGTATTTGTTGGTTTTGTTCAAAGCCTCGTTAAACTTATTCTTTGGCGCCCAGATGTCGTGTTTACTAAGGGCGGTTACGTCTGTTTACCGGTTGGTATGGCAGCACATGTACTCAAAATTCCATTGGTTATTCATGATTCCGATGCTCATCCTGGCCTTACAAATCGTATCCTTTCACGCTGGGCGACCTCTATTGGCACCGGTGCGCCACTTGAGTATTATCACTATCCAAAGAGCAAAACCAAATATACCGGTATTCCTATTAATGCGAGTTTCAGGCCTTATACAAAAGCCGAGCAGTGGGACGCCAAGCGAGAGTGGGGGATTAACCCCGATAAGCCCCTTATTGTCGTTACTGGTGGTGGCTTAGGCGCACGTCGTTTGAACGAAACACTACTTAGTATTTCTAAGAAATTACAAAAATCCGCTTCAGTTATTTTACTGAGTGGGGTAGCGCAGTACGAAGAACTGAAAGAGAAGCTTCCGAAAAATAATGAGAATTTCCAGCTCCATGCATTTACTAGCGAGATGCCCCAACTATTAGGTGCAGCCGACATTGTTATTACCAGGGCAGGGGCGACCACTATTCTCGAACTTGTAGCCCTTTCGAAACCGACTATTTTAGTACCAAACGCTGCCTTGACCGGTGGCCACCAAATTAAGAATGCTGCTGTGTACGAAAACGCCAAGGCTGCTGTTGTATTAGTTGAAGACGACATGGTGAATCGGCCAGAAACATTATTGAAAGCTGTAAACGAATTACTCGATAACCCAAAGGCCACTCAAGCTATGGCGCGCCGTTTCGCAAGCTTTGCGAAACCTGATGCTGCCAAGGATATGGCAAAGATGATTTTAGCTGCACGTAAGTAACGATTCCTCGCCCCGTAGGTGTTATAATTAACATAATCATGATCTCCTTCGGCACAAAAAAACCATCAAAAGACATTCCTCGCCGCCGACGGACTGATACTACTACCGTCGAACAGCCACGCTCGAGTACTCAGTACCGTCGTAACCAGACACTGAGTGGTATTAGCCGTACTTCAATGGCTGACACGCCTCGTGGTCAGGCTCATCAGTTAACCGTTCAACGCCGCAAGGTTGGTGGTATTTTTGCTATCGTCCTAGTTGCCGTTATTCTTCTCGCTATCTTGTTAAGCCAGCTTATGGCACAAATTAGTGTTACCTCATCGACCAAGCAATTAACAACTTCATTTACTGGTGAAAATTACGAAAAAGCGGTTAATAATTATCTTGGTTTACACCCGGCTGAACGTCTAAGGTTTGCCCTAGATGAAGATGCGCTCAGTACATTCGTTTCGGCTGCCCTGCCAGAGGTGCAATCTATTAAAGTGAGTGGCGTAAAAGACATTGTTGATACCGAATTTACCATTACCTTTCGACAGCCGGTTGCTGGGTGGCAAATTAATGGCAATCAGTTCTATGTTGACGCTTCTGGCGTGGTGTTTGAAACAAACTACTACGATGCCCCAAATGTACAAATTGTTGACGAAAGTGGCATTAGCCCCGAAGAGGGTACTACTGTTGCCGGCAGCCGCCTGCTAGGGTTTTTAGGGAAAGTTGTTGCCCAAGCAGGGGAGAGGGGATACCAGGTTACCCAGGCTATCCTCCCTGCAGGAATGACTCGTGAACTCGATATTCAATTAAAAGATATTTCGACTCGCATAAAACTTTCAACGGACAGGGGAGCGGGGGAGCAGATAGAAGATATGAGCCGCTCGATTATTTATTTGAAAAGTAAAAACTTAAACCCAGAATATATTGATGTTCGCGTCAGCGGACGTGCAGCATACAAGTAGGTCGTTAGCAGCTAGCTGGCTAGATTGCCAAACTACTCAGCTTAACGTGGTACTTCCTCCCCCTACCCTTTGTATATTCAATGTTCTATTTTTGTTCTATATATTTATTTTGTAAAAAAAGTATATTTTAATATCAAAATGTGCAAACGTCAAATAATGGGGTAGGAGAGCGGAAGGAGAGTAGTACGAAATCATTTCACGGAAAAAGCAAATAGCAACACAACGTTGTGGATAACTATGCAAATGCGACGTTATCGTGACATAAATGACAACACGACTGGTTTATAGACCATATAGGCATAAACGTTAAAGTAAGTGTAATAAAGTAACAGTAATTACATTAACGAAAGTGTAATTGTGAGCGATATTTATATATCTACCCTTCTAGAGTAGTATATAAGACGTATAAGTAATCATCTTATTACACCTATATGTGTTGCGTAAAAGATATATTGTGCGACGTTAAGTATATATAATGATTCGGCATTGTAATGCCACTCTATCGACCTGGTTTGTGAAATTATTTTCTCCCAATTCTCTATTTGTATGTCTACCTACCTATTTCTGCCCAGCTAGACTGTTTTTGTTAACGTACGTACATATATTCATATTTTCTATACATGTATGCGTTTACGTAGCCATATTATAAATGTTCTACTTTTGTTCTATATTATTTCAAGCCAGAAAACACAGCTATTTTGACCACTCCCCTGCAGGGGAATAAAAAACCTCGAAATTAACAGGGGTCCAACAGAGGTGATAATTACTAAAAAGGAATACTGCGAGGGTCGTTTTTGTCGTCAGTATCAATAAATTTACTTATTTGTGGGTCATCAGGCATGGCAATAAGGAAATAGCCGATTTTAACGGGTTTTACGTTGAATTCCGAAACAGGAATAGGATTATTTACGTGCCACATGCCTTCTTGTACGATAGCCTCGAATGGTTGAGAAATCATTGGAGTTAAGTCTTCGTCGAGTAAAACCATGTGTATAGCGACGGTGCCCATGAAATTTTTACGTTGCGGTTCATCAACTGGCTGAATGCGTTCTATCTGTACCGGAAATGCAACGGACGTATGATCTGAGGTTCTGTCATCGATCTTCGCAAAGGCGGTGTAGATAGTATGCTCGCGAAGGGCGTCGTTGCGGACTCTATTGCGTTGTTGGTCGAAATAGAGAGCTGTTTCTTCTGGGAATGATTGTTCGTGCGACATTACGCTGCCAGTCGGAGGCTGATAGCCTCAACGGGTACAAATGCAGTAGCAGAGAATTGCTTACGAGGTGCAATGAGGTCGACGCCGTATAGATGCACGCCAAAACCAGTAACGGCAGTTGAGCCAAGCCAGTAGAAGCTTTCAACTCGACCACGCATAATAGCCTTTTCTATACGGGCTGCCTCGATTTCGGCATCCGTAAGGAAGGCGACGTCCATTTTGTCGTTAGGGAGGTTGAGGTATGCTTCGTCGGCCTTTATGAGTGCAGGAGTGTTCCCTTTTACACCAAGGAGGTGTTGATTCATGACGTATACTGCTGCGTAGATATCGTCTTCAGTAGGAGGATGTTCGCGCATCTCGAGTTCGATAGAAAGTTCGCGCGCGAAATCGATGCTGTCGGGGACTTGCTGTAATATATCGAGTCGTTTAAATTCCGGAATAGGCATTTGTGAGGATTATACCCCTCCCCTACACCCTGCGCAAGGTTAAATTGCATAAAAGAACCCCACACTCGATGCGGGAGAGCGAGGCTCTTCTACCGCGAGTGCGGGGTGTTTTGGGTTGCGCGTCTTTTCTACCATCCGATTTTAGAACATAGCAGGATAAATCCAACTACTCCCATAAGGATAAGAAACGCGTACAGCGTGTAACGGTTGAACTTGAGAGGGCCGTACGGGCTGAAGTCGGCGAGAGTTGGTTCGTTCTCGTCTACGTAGCGCGGCACTTCCTCTTCGATACGAGCTTGGTTTCTTGCGATTGCCGCCTCGAGTTTATTAAGGCGGCAGTTCACGTCTAGAAGCACACCGCCGATAACGAAGCAGATTCTCCAATCGGCGTCGCTCCATGTGCTGTACAGCTTTGCGGCGGCTTCGTCGTACTCCTTTTCAAGAGTGTCGTACTGAGCCTTAGTGCTATCTCGTTCAGCAACTATTTGCTGAGGGTCGTTATCCATCTCTCCCCTTTCTTGGTCAGGAGTACTGGTTTTGGACTGGGAAATGGAGCGTGTCGTATTTCTTGACAGCCTTTTCGAGCAGTATGTGGCGGTGGCGGTGTGGTCGCTTATCAAGTTCGTTGAGGCTCAACGATTTAATCAGCTTGCCAAGCTTTACGCACTCTGCGTTGTACTTCAGGTAAGTCTTCGAGTCCCATTGTTCCGGGCGGAGGTCTTCGTTTGCCATGATACTCCCCTTTGCCGTCAAAGCGAGTTAAACACGTGACTAATGATGGTGCTGAAGAACGCGCCGGTTAAAACGGCGAGAATCACGAAGTACGCTGCGAGTACAAAAATGAGTACAGGCAGTAATACGACGAAACCTATGAATGCCAGGACGCTGAGGAAAAAATCTCCCACAGCTCGCAGGCGAGAGTACTCTCTGTAAACAATCTGAACCATTAGATGGGCCACCTTTTCCATAGACCCATAAAAACAGGCGTGGGCGGGGTGCCCGGGTGTTCGCGGAGGTATTTCTGCACTGCTTCTTCACGAACTTCCTGGTCGGTCATTCGTCGAAGGTTGGTTTCAAGCCAATTAAAGAACGCTTTTTCAGCCGGTGCGTGCATGGGCACCCCCTAACGGTAGTCGTGGCTAAATCAGTGGGGCAAATTATAATACAATATTAGCTTTTTATCAATAGCTGCTTAGTAGTGGCCATAGGCTGCGCGAGCTTCAAAATTCGGCTGACGAAGATCAAGGGCACTAATAATGCCATTAGGGGTGAGGTCGTAGCCTACTACCCTCTCTTGTACGCCGTCAATAATAACGGTGGTTTCGACTGGTTCTGGATAACCGATAGCGTATGCAAGGTACACGTACACCTCTTTAGCATCGCGTTCTTTTAAGTAGTCGACCGCAATTTTTCGGGCCATGTAGGCGCCAGAACGGTCTACTTTTGAAGCGTCTTTACCGCTGAAGGCTCCCCCGCCGAGTGGCACTCGTGGACCATAGTTATCGACCGCGAGCTTTCGACCAGTTAATCCGGCATCGGCATCGAACCCACCAATATCCCAATCCCCTGCTGGGTTGGCGTGGATAGTGATTGCTTCTGCGGTTGCTACAGCGAGCGGTTCTTGCTCAACCCAAGTAATAATTTCTTGCTTCAGTTCGTCGTGCGGTGCGTGTTGGAAGCTGGCAACAACAACAGAAATTGCCCCATCGACAGTTGTAACCTGGGTTTTGCCATCAAACGGCCATTTTTTATATAAGAATTGGTTTAATTTGCGGGCTAGTACGAATTCCAAAGGCAAAAGTTCTGGAGTTTCGCTTGTAGCATAGCCTACCATAATACCTTGGTCCCCTGCCCCACCTGTGTCGACGCCCTGGGCGATTTCTGGGCTTTGGGCGGATATTCGCTCTACTAATTCAACGTCGCCTGCGAGGCGCTTTACGATTGCCGGTACATCAACACTTAATGCACTAGAGCTCACTTCGCCGGTAACGAAAATGGTTCCGTGGCCACCGGCAACGTCAACGGCGACGCGGGCATAGGGGTCTTCGCGTAAGTGGGCGTCTAAAATTGCATCTGATATTTGGTCACACAGTTTATCTGGGTGTTTTGGTGAAACGCTTTCGGCAGTTCTGAAAATTGTTACTTTTGACATAAAAAAATACTCCTTTTGTATATCTTTTCGCCGACGCGGAAAAATAAAGGAGTATTGAGATACTTTTATCTTTCCTTTTACTTACTCTAATAACAAATTCAACAATTTATTGTTGAATCATATTATATGAGTAAATAATCCGGCTAGAAGGGGCACCTTTTCTTTGCTTCTTAACGAAGTTAAAGCTGGTTGCCGGCAAGTCATAGAGCTAGTTCTCTCGTTGCACTCTGGATATACGATTTGTTAATTACTTCGTTACTATAGCAAAATTACGCTTCAGGCTCAAGGTCGTCGGATTTGAGGCGCATAAAATCAACGCTTTGGTAATGGAGCGGAATATAAATTTCCGTGTCTTCGTTTGGCTGCAGTTCTTTGTTGCCGTCGTTATGTTCATAAAGGAATTTCGGGTCCTTCAATCGCAGCGCGACAGTCTCTTCGGTATAGTGAATTGCTTTATGGGCCTCTTCACCTGTTTCGTCATCAATCACTCGCTCGAGGTCCCACTCTGACGGTGCTTCAATGATGTGAAGGCCGTCAAAGACTCCGCGTATTTCGGTAAATTGGCCGTATTGGAATTGACGACCCTCGTTTGAGATGCCAAAGAATTCACCGCTCACGCTTAGTAAATCATCGACGCGTATTAAATCATTTTCAAGTGTAAATTTATTTAATCGGTCTTCCATGTGACCTTCGGCAGATATCAGCATTGATAAGTTGGACGCTTCGTCTCTCTCTTCATCAGATGCTGCAAGTTGGTCATACTTCGTGTAGATGTTTTGGCGAATGTAGCTAATATCTTGCCATTCTGGAAGCGTAATACCTTCGGTATCGCCAAGTACTGCCTCGGTTTCTTCGATGCTTGGAACGTACTTTTTCTCTAAATCTGCAATTGATTGGCGTCCAAGTTTAGCTTTAGCGGTGTGTGAATTGTATGGCTTTTTTTCGTTCTTCACGGTAAGTGACGGTTTGAGTGCCTCAGTAACAATCATTCTGTAGCCCATCATCACTAACTTTTGATGAGTGATATTAGGGGTGAGGCGTTCTGCAGCTCGTTGCCCAAACGTTTCATAAAGTGAGTTTAACCCGTGGGTCTCTAATGGCTGTGCAAGGTCTTGCTGGATTGATTTAGATATACGCTCTACCCAAACGTCTTTCGGGTCAGCGGTCTCGTTTGTGAGCTTGTCGATATCAATTTGGAGTTGCATAAATGATTGTGCAAACCCAGTTTTGTAATATTCACCATTGTCGGTTTCAAGATAATTAATAAATTCAAGGCCGATAATTTCCCCGTAATATGTAGCGAGTACTTCGTCTTCGATATTGTTGAATGGTTTATTAGTTATACATTGGGCGGTCCTAATCATGAGCCGTAATTCATCTTTGCCTTTGGGGATACGAGCGTAGGTTTCTTCAACCTCAGCAACGTAATCTGTGAGGTCGCTAAAAGCATCCATTGTTCTTTGCATATTTTTAACAGCAAACTCAATAGAATTTTCGTTACGTTCGGTGAAAAATTCAGCTGGCATAAGGGTATTGTACAGAGGTCAACCAAGGAACTCAAGCATAAATGCAATCATGAGAAAACCCCGCTACCGAGAGGGCGCGGGGCTCTCATCGGGGCGGGGTTAGGTGGTTGGTTCGGAAAGGCTGTGAATGAACACCGGGGTGTAGGCACAATCTGCTTTGTACAGGGCCATGTACTCCACGGTGAGCGCCTCCAGGGTGCCGAGTAGGCGGTCGATTTCGAACGTTGTGTGAAGATGGTCGTAATCGATACCACGGTAGCTCTTTGCGAACATTCTCGCATTAGAGCGAAGTGTGCAGAGGGCTTTCGATATCTCCTTCATCTGAGTAACGAGCGAGTGGTGTTTCAGGATGCTGCTGGCGGCTCGTACCATGTCATCCGACATCGCTGCCCAGAAGATTGCTTCGATGTCTTCGGCGTACGTCCCGTCGAAAATGTTTTCGATTTCTCGAAACAATATTGCATCATCGTCATTTGCCAATTGATTCTCTTTTCTCTCGATGAACAACGTAAATAGTACTATACCACAATTTCAATGTCATTCAATTGATAAAAAGCTTAAGTGTGATAGATTCTTCGCATACAGCTAAGCTTAAGCGATGCTATAGTTTTTCTATCCTACCAGGCGGCCTTTGATAATTTGCTAATTACCACCGCTACCGATACCCGAAGAAAGGAACAATATGGAGCGCTCATCTGGCCGTCACACCGTGGCTGACCTAATTAAGAGTGGTGACGTGATACCAGGCGAACCGTCCATCGTGGGGAAATTTGCTTCACGAATCGTGCCAGGAGACGTCGCAGTACTGCTGCCGGCACGAAACGAGGCGGAGCAAATTAGCTCCACCATCCAGGCTTTGATTTATCAAACAAAGCCGCCGAAAAGAATCATCGTCGTCGTGAACAACTGCACCGATTTAGGTGCAACTGCCAACGCGGCGCGTGAGTTTCACGGGGTGGAAGTTGTTGAGATGTTCGACAACCCATTCCTCAAGGCGGGCGCACTCAACGAGGGTGTCCGTACCATCATGGCAAGTAAGGCTCTTCCCGAGTTCGTGCTTACCATGGACGCCGACACTACTCCAGATAACGACTTTCTGGAAAACACCGTTAATGTGATGAACAACCGACGTGAAGTTGGTGGCGTCTCGACGGTGTGCGACGGCAAGGAAAACCTGGGGATTACCCCTTTTGCCCGTCAACTGGCTGAGGTTCAGCGGCTGGAATACGCCCGCGCAGCCTTTACCCGGATGCGTAAAAACATCCACACCATGTCGGGCGCGGGCAGCTTGCTGCGCATGAAGGCAGTATTGGACGTGGTGGTTTCACGAGGAGTATTGTTTGCCGAAAGGGCTGACAACCTCGTGGAAGATTTCGAGGCAACACTTGAGGTGAAGCGGATGGGCTGGGTGGTCATCAACAACTACTACTGCCACGTCCACACTGACCTCATGACCACAATCCCCGACCTGATGAAGCAACGGGTGCGTTGGGTTCATGGCACAATCAATGAACTCCGACGTCGTGGGTGGGCCAAAGAAACCTGGCAGAGCATCTTAACGATGTGGTACGCCTATCTCAGCATTCCGTTCTTCTATCTTTGGTTCGTGCTGATTGGCTTTAACCTGTCAGTCGGTAGCCCGGACATCAAAGACTACTGGTTCCTGGGGTTTGTCATTCTCTTCCAGGCAATTAGTGTTTACCGCCTGGGGTGGAAGATGATGCTGGTCGCGGCTTTGCTGCTTCCTGAGGTCCTCTTCGCCCTGGTGCGCCATACGTGGGTTATCACGTCGCTGGTGAAATCATACAGCCTGCGGCGTCACCCACGATCCGTCGTTCAGTCAGAACTATCTTGGTAGGAAGGTGTAAAAATGCAGGGCATGGGTGGTGGTGCGTTTACGCTGAGCGGCTTGTTCATGCTGTACGTGAACTTGTCCCCTCTGCTGATTTGGGTCGCAATCATTCTGGTAGCGCTGGGAGTCGTTTTCCTGGGCTACGTGTGGAGGAAGCGGCGCAGAGAAGCACGCGAGGCATACGGCTTGCTCCCAATCGGGCAGCGAATCAAAACGTGACTTCGCAACCGGCATGCTCTAGTGAATGAGGTTTGACTTTAGGAGGTCTCCCGTTTACTAGAGCATGCTGCTCACAACTTATGAAAATTTGATGATGCGTTCAGGAAGATAATTAAGGAGGTACAATATGAGATATTTAAAAAGAAAATTATTAGTGATGGCCGGGTTTATGGCCATTACTGTTGGGGTGCTTTTTGGTGCCCATCCGGCTTCAGCAGCGCCTTCAGCTAATTTACTGCCAAATCCATCGGTCGAAACCTCTTCTGGCTCGCCCGCTGCACCGACTAGTTGGACAAGCAATAAATGGGGTACAAATACGACATCGTTTATTTACTCCATGACGGGCCGAACGGGCTCAAAAAGCGTTAAAGTGCAAACAGCTTCCTATACGAGCGGTGATGCTAAATGGGCGGCAACTGGTGTAACCGTTACTCCGGGAACGCAGTACACCTATAGTGACTATTACATCGCAACAACCGGAACGCGCGTTGTTGTTGAGTACGAATCAACTACCGGGGCATTTTCTTATTCAGAACTTGCTACAGTGCCAAGTGCATCCGGCTGGACTCAAGTAACAAGATATTTTACCCCGCCTGTCGGAACATCCAAGGCTCGTGTGTTTCACTTACTTTCCGCAGTGGGAACATTGCAAATTGATGATGCCAGCTTGACGTACGAGCTCACAACTCCACCGACAACAACGAACCTTGTGCCTAACCCTTCACTTGAAACGGCCACTGGTTCCCCTACTGCACCAGTAAGTTGGACTAATAGTAAATGGGGCACGAATACAACTACCTTCAGTTATCCTTCAAATGGAAAAACTGGTACGAAAAGCGTGCAAGTACAAATGACCGCCCGTACCGATGGTGACGCTAAGTGGTCCTTCGACCCTATTACAGTTCAGGGTAATAAACTGTACGAAATAAGTAACTATTACAAAGCGAACGTACCAACTCGAACAATCATGGTGACGTACGATGCCGCAAATAACCCAACCTACACCGATTTAACAACGTCTGTGCCTGCAAGTGCTTCGGCGTGGGCATTTACCACTAAAACAGTTACAACGCCCGCAAACGCGGTTAAATTAACCGTCTATCATGTGCTTGAGGCTGTAGGTACACTACAAATCGATGACATGAGCGTTGTGGCCGCAACTGCATCCGCAAACCCTGTTGCTAACCCTTCACTTGAAATAGCAGGTACTGCAACAACCCCTTCGAGTTGGATCAGTAGTAAATGGGGTTCAAACACTGCCAACTTCCAATACATTACCAACGATGGCCATGCTGGTACAAAGAGCGCTAAAGTAACAGTTACGAACTATATAGATGGTGATGCTAAATGGTATCCACAACCATTTGCACTAACTGCTGGTAACCAATATCGTTACACGGCTTGGTATAAAACAAATACCAAAGTACAAGCAGTAGTGATGTTTACCAAAGCCGATGGCTCTGTTACCTACTTTGGTATGCCACAACCCTTCCCTGCAAGTAACGCCTCGACTGTATGGCAAAAGTATACTGAAACATTTACCGTCCCTGCAGGTACAGTGAGCGTTTCGCCATTCTTGTTCATTGCTGCGAACGGGTTCCTAAGTGTCGACGATGTAAATGTTGAAGCATACACGCCAACAGGCTTCACTCGCCCACTCGTAACTCTTACGTTCGACGATGGTCATGAAGATAATGCGGCTACTGCCTTACCGGTGATGAATGCCCGTTCACTGAAATCGACACAATGTTTTGCAACGCAGTACATTCAAGATAATGCGGCTGCGCAGCAAGCGGTTGCAACGTTCCAGAATAGTGGGCACGAAATTTGTTCGCACACTATCACTCACCCCTTCCTGACTTCGCTGACGGCAACTCAATTAACAACCGAAGTGAAAAACTCGCAAACCTATTTGAAAACCTTAACAGGTGCGCCAGTTAAAAACTTCGCTTCGCCTTACGGTGATTACAACCAAGCAGTAAATACAGAATTAAAGAAGTATTACCGCTCACACCGTACAGTTGATGAAGGCTATAACTCGAAGGATAACTTCGATGCCTACCGAGTGCGTGTTCAGAACATGAAGAACACAACGACATTGGCCGAGTACCAGTCGTGGATTGACCAAGCTAAGGCAACGAACACTTGGTTGGTATTGGTATACCACCGCGTTCCAGTTACCGGTGCGACTGATGTTGAAGAATTCGACACTCCGTTTGCAGACTTCACTCCACAAATGGACGCATTGGTAGCGAGTGGCGTTACGGTGAAAACCTACGATGCCGCCCTAGATGAATTAACAGCTCAGCTGCCATAGTTGCATTGTGACACGAAAAACCCCAGCTTTAATGCTGGGGTTTTTGTTATCGATTGCCGGTGTAATCGTAGAAAGAAATATCGGCCACTTCGAGGCGCCAGTTTGCTTCGTCGGCGTCATTAATTTCTCCAATTGTTTCTTCGTCTTTTCCGCCCATTGCTAAATTAAGAATGGGATACAATTCGTTTTTATTACCAAATGGCCAATCGTTCGGGTCGTTCGATTTTTTAATAAAGCGGTGGTATGGCACATCATCGAAGGTTAAATATAGTACATCAGGGGTAATTTCAACGCCATATTTATGGAAGCTATGTGTAACATCGTTCACGGGAATAGCTTTCGTGGACATACCGTTGTAGGTGTGGACAGTGCTTGTCACAATGTTTGGGTTTTTGCCGTAAAATTCTAGAATATCTATTTCGCCATTACGCAGATAGAATTTCTGCTTTTCACGTTCTGTCTTTGTGAAATTTTGATTGATTGTGTGTACTTCGTTGCCAGATAAAAGCCAGAAGGCCGGCCAGGTACCTTCGCCTTGCGGCATTTTCATAACCGCCTCTAGCTTGCCGTATTCAAAGCTGAGTGAGTTGCGCGTATCAATTCTTCCTGAGGTATATTCAAATGTTTTCCCTTCAGGGTCATCTGGGTAGCGGTAATCACGTTTATGGGCTTCAATCACTAACCCTATTCCTGGTTCAATTCGTACATTCTCGCGCCAATCGGTATACCCTTGTTCTTCATTATTGTAACCGGGAACCTTGGCGGAATTTTCGTAGTGCCATAGGTTTGTATCTAAGGTTGCGCGACCCATTTCTGCAAAGTTTTGCTGCCAATCGGGTGTTTTGCTGAATTCTACCGAGCGTTCGTAATCAGGTTTTGGACGTATCACTTCGTATGTCAATCCACCCGCTAAAGCTGCACCCACGACAAACCCGGCTGTCTTTAAGAAAGTGCGGCGGGATACAGATTTCTCCTTCTCAGGTTCCGAACCTTGGGTTTCCATGCACCTATTATATCACTGTGTGAATGATGGTAGTTTGCTTAAAATGTACCTTTTAAGATTGTTCCGTTAGTTCTGCCTGCGATGAAGTACGTTCCGTTCGTTGAAGTATTAATTGCGCCCCAAGCGGTATTTACCATGAGTGCGGTATTTTGCTGAATCCAAGTATCGGCATTATCAAAAGAAAGATAAATAAAACCCGAGCTATCACGACCAATAAGGCGAGTTCCATCCGCAGATGCTTTTATGTCTCCCTTTACGAAGTTTGTCGGCCATGTTTTTGTCGTGCCTGTTGCGCCGTAGTCTGATGATGCTTTAAATAATGATGTCGTCACGGCGTATACTTTTGAGCCATCAGCGGAAGTATCAATCATCGAGTTGCTTGTTGTCGCCTGCACTGCCATGTTTGGAAGGTCGGTCCATCCGCCCCATGCAGAGCCATTGTATACATTTTTGTATACCGAGCCGTTTGAACTAATAACGTATAGATAATTCCCATTGTCGGACAGTGTCATGTCTGTTGCGGTTCCGCCAGGTAGAGCGCCTACAAGAGCCCAGGTTGATCCAGAATTGGTCGAAACTGAAATGCCATTTGACCGGTATACAGCTACAGTAGTACCATCCGATGATGCTCCTATGCTATTAGCAAACGCACCCGTTCCGGTACTTGCAGAAGCTTGTGTCCAAGTAACACCATCGTTCGTGGATTTCATAATAGCGCCATTTTGACGAAGGGCATAATAGACAGAACCATTAGGTGTGCCTGCAATTGAATACCATGTAGTTGTTCCACTTGAGCTGCCATTGGTTGACCAGGTGGCACCGCCATCTTGCGAACCTGATATTGCACCACTGTTGTACGTGACTGCCATGATTTTTTGGCCATCATCAGAAACCGCGGCTGATTGCCACTGACCAGAAGCTAGAGTCGTATTTGCCCATGTCACTGTTGGCGCTACGCCCCCATTAAAGTGCCCAGGGCACGCCCCGGCTGTTGGTGAGCCAGTATGGTTAATATAAAAACTCTTGGAGCTTATAGTGGCTGTAATGCAGTAAGTTTTAGGGCTGCCGGTATTATCGTAGGTATATTGGTAAGTGGCGCCATTACTGGCTTTAAAAGATGAGGTGTCGGTGGGAATATCACCGTCGATTTCGGCTGTTCGAATGGCAGTTTGAGAGTTCCGTAAATCTGATTGAAGTGATGTATCAATTGCCCGTCCGCGAATACCGCTAAATGCAACAATTGTAATGCCTGCGAGAATTGCAATAACAACCACGACAATAAGCAGCTCTACGATTGTGAAGCCTCTTTGCGTCCTTTGGCGCGATAACGAGTAGCCCGGTGCAAGTAATACCATGTAAGCGTAAGTATATAGTAAAAAGAATTAATCTGTTGGCAGGAAAGTGTTAGCTCAGCCTACCGACAGAACCTACTCAGCGGTTGGAGGTGTTGGGGCTTGGTTTTGACCATCTGCTGGGTTTGCCCCAGTTGATGGTTTTCGCTTGCGAGTTCGCTTGCGTTTCTTCTTTACCGGCGCGTCGCCTTCACTACCAAATGCTGTTGCTGGCGCTGGACCATCATTGTTTTGAGCGACGCTTAGTTGTTGAATACCCTGGATTGGGTTACGAGGTGCGTTTTGTAGCGCATTTTGAGGAGCCTCAGGAGGTCGAATGGTATTGCTAACGGCTTTCGCACCAGCATCAATTGGCCATTGTTTCGCTTGGCTTTGAGATTGCGGACGTTGCGGAGCCCGATTATTGCTCTGGCCTCCGCCTCCCCCGCCGCTGTTTCCAGCAGCTTGTTCAGCCATTTGCGCCTTCACGTCTTTACTGATTTCTTCTTCAACTTCAGCGCGGTTTCGGCTGTACAGACGTCGAGTATTTTCAATAATACGGCCAGTGTTATCAATCTGCTCTGGAGGTAATGTGAGTGTTGTCGCACTAAAGGCTGGTGTCTTCTCACCTGCTACAACCATGTTCACGATAAAGTGACGGTTGTGCATTTGCAGCAAGTCATTCGCTTCAAATTGTGGTTCGAATTGTTTCGCTAAAATTGGCGAGTCGTCCGCAGATACACGGAAGGAAATCATGGTACCGACGTTACCAAATACAGCGTCACGCACAGTGTCGGTCATCTGTGAGATGTACTGGTTGGCAACAGTTAGGTTAAGCGCATACTTACGAGCCTCAGACAAAATGGTTGCGAATGAATCAGTTGCGAAGTTTTGGAATTCGTCTACGTACAGGTAGAACGGACGACGGTCTGCGATGTTTGGGATGTCGCTACGGCTCATGGCAGCAAGCTGAATTTTAGTTACCAAGAAGGCACCCAGAATTGCGGCGTTGTCTTCGCCGATAAGACCCTTTGAAAGGTTCACAATAAGAATCTTACCTTCGTCCATAATTTCACGAATGTTAAAGGTAGATTTTGGTTGGCCGATAATATTACGGATAGTTGGGTTGGCGGTAAAGGCACCAACCTTGTTTAGTACCGGTGCGATAGCCTCAGCTTGGAACTTGTCGTTCCAGCTGGCAAACTCAACGTTCCAGAATTGAAGCACGACGGTGTCAGTACAGTATGCCAGAGTTTCCTTACGGAACTTCTTGTCGGTCAGCATGCGAGTAATATCAAGCATGGTTGTGGTCGGGCGGTCCAAGAGTGCAAGAATGGTATAACGAAGAATGTATTCCAAACGTGGTCCCCAGCTATCGCCGAACATACGTTTAAGTACACCAATAACTTCCGAGCTAATGTTGCTCTTCTGTTCTGGGTTGGTTACTTCGAGCGGATTAAACCCAAGTGGGTACGCGGTGTCGGCTGGGTTGAAGTACACGACATCTTGCATACGGCTGCCAGGAATAAAGCGCATGTTGTCGACGGCAAAGTCACCGTGCGGGTCGATGATTGCGTAGCCATGGCCGTGGAAGATATCGCTAAGGGCGAATAGTTCAAGCAAACCGGATTTACCTGCACCGGTTTGTCCAATGATGTATACGTGGCGAGAGCGGTCTTGTCGAAGCATTCCGAACTGGTGGTTGATGCCGCGGAAGTTTGTTAAACCAAAGGCGCTGATGTTTTCATCAACGGTTGTATCGCCAGTAATAATAGGAAGCTTCGCAGGTGGCTCGGCAGTTTTAGAAGTAGCCCAAACAATGTTTGGAGTTTCAACGCTGGTGTGTGGCAAGTGATACACACTCGCAAGCTCTTCAATGTTGAGGATGTAGCTTCCGCCGCCGAATGAACGTTCTCGGTACGCAACGAGGTCTTCTTTTTTGAAGCTTGAGTTGCTTGATTTGAACCCATTTAAGTTCGTACTGTTGAACTGCTTGAAAGTACCAACAATCGCCTGCATTTGCTGGCGAGCATTAACGGTACTATCACCTAAGTAAGCGATACGAATTTTCACTTCATAACCAAGCTTTGTTGCTTTCGTTTCAGCTTCAGAAATACGAGTTTTGTCGCGGTCGCTTAGTTCTTTGATAGTGACCGTGCCGCCGGCGCCAGCTTCAGGTGGTTTCCAGAGTGCTTCAAGCATTTGCGGTACCCAAGTAAAGCCCAATTTGATTGAGCTGCTTTTGCCATCGCGTACACCCTTCACCCATTTGCTGGTTTGCTTGTGCCAGTCATCGGCAAGAGGACGGGCTAAAATTTGTACCCAGATTTCTTCACCGGTTGCTTCAAGCTTCGCTAACGTTCCAGTAATACCAGCAAGCGGGTCTACTTCGAAGTTTTGAAAAGATTTAATAGGCAGGAAATCAGTTTCAGATAGTACGATGTCAGTCGTGTAGACGACGCCGTGTTCGCGCTCGTGAGCGGTGTAATCTTCATCTGCTGCACGAATTTGCACTGTTGGGTACTGTGAGTAAATTTGGCCTTCAACAAAGCTGCGAAGGTTTTTAGGAACCCATACGTAGAAACGAATCTGCCCGTTAACTGAAGCAAACTCAAAGCTGAGGTGTTCTTGCACTCCCCCATTTTCTTTCAGTTCTTCTTTGTCACGCAAAATACCGTGAAGGCTGGCGAACATTTGCTCGGCAGCAAGTTCTTGTTTGTCGTTCGTTTTAGGAATTTCGAGGATAAGTAGCACGCCGTCCATGTTGGCGATTACTTCGGCTTTTTTGTAGTTTTTCCAGGTAAGATAAGCCAACACTAAGACAATCGGTAGCCATACGTACCATTGAAGTAAAAATGTGAAAAATAAGCCGATGAATTCCATAGTTGTTTCTATTCTCGCACCTCTGAAGTTTTAAGGCAACATGAGCGTTATGATATCTTATTATTATAGCATAATTGGTTTAAAAAATCAATATTAAAAGAGCCCGCCATCGACGAGCGATGCGTGTACCAATTAAGGTAACGGGCTCTTTCGATGACGGGCTTTATTTCACTGACTTGTACTACTTGCTTGTGAAGGCGCGAAGCTTTCGCTGGTTGAACCAGTAGTAAGTAGCAAACCCGATAAAGAACAGCAGCGTGATGATGCTGGCTCCACCGGAGAGAAAAGCGAACATTCCGCTCATCATGTACTCGTATAGAGCGATGGAATCGTCGACGCTTTCTCGAGTCTCAAGAGCATTCTGCGAAGTCCACGCCATGATGACGGTGAACGCTACGAGCATGGCGAACACGATTGCTGTCGGGACGAAGGTTGATTTCGCCCAGGCAATATTGTTTCGTACTTCGCTGACTGGTTGCATGATGCTCCTTGGGTTAGCTGGTTACGACGACATCCTGCTTGGACTCGTGGAAGAGGTCGAGCAGGAAGGCGACGTCTTTGGGGGTCGGCAGAACCGACTCCGGGAGGATTGCTTCGTCGAGCTTGGTTGCGTAGCGGACGATGAACTCGAACGAGACGGCACCGGCGATGAGCCGGTCCAGCGAGAAGTTGACTCCGGAGAACATGCTGATGTCGGCGATGTCCTGAAGGGCACTGCTGAACATCTCACGAGGGGTCTGGGCGACCGACTCGTGCACGGTTCCGTTGGCAACGACAACCTGACCGAAGAGGTCCTTGGCGATGACTTCGATGATCTGGACCTGGATGCCGATGTCGGCGAGGTACAGGACGACGAAGTTCTCGAGGTTTTGGGCGACTGCTTCGATGTGCTGGCGTTTTGCGCTGGAGGACATTTATTGCCTTTTCTTCTCACGGCGCATAGGCCCTCTTTCGAGTGTACGTAGTCTTACGCACAAGGTGAGATAGAAGAGCATATGAATATACGCTGCTGTATCTCACCTAGTGCGAGTGAATGTGAATGTACCCTTAAAACTCAGTTCTTAAGAAGTAAATATATTATAGCATAAATACTTTAAAAAAGCAACAAAAGAGGCCTCGTAAGGCCTCGTTGTGAATGTATATTGCGATTAAACTTCTTCAGCTAAAATGTATGTTGCTTTTGCAACTCGCTTGAACTGTGCCTTACTTTGAAGGTTAAGAAGGATTGTTGTTTCCTTAACTTGGCGGCTTTTTAGAACTCGCTTAACAATTTCGTCACGGTGAAGTGGCTCTTTTGCGTCTTTTAGAACACTAGAGATGATATCGCTCACGGTACCCTTGCTGTAACCCCAGTTGTCGAGGGCATAAATACCACGGCCGATAAGTACAAAGCGCTTGTCTTTGATAAGTTCGTTGTGGATAGCTTGAGTTGTAACGTCTTTGCGTTTGAAAGTACTGCCTTTGATTGACTTAGCAATCTCAGAAAAGTGCATTGGCTTTTTGTTGTCCGCAAGAATAACGTAAATTTTGTCACGAATATTCTTAGGGTTAACGGTTGGCCATTTTGTAAGACCCCATGAGTCTTTAAGGTGTGCAAGTTGCTTGCTGATGCTTGCAAGTGCGCTTACTTGTGAAGGGTGCTCGTAGTTAAGCTTGTCAAAAAGTTGGTCAACGCTTTGTGGTTCTTTTGCTTCTTTAACAGTTGCAACGATTTCGTCGACACGGCCTTTAAGCTTCTTCTCGTCACCGTAATCAGCAATGGCAACAGCTTGGAAGTAGTTGTCATTTTCATCAAGAGTTGTAAGGCCAGGAGCCAAAGTAGCGATGAATGCAACGTGCGCACGTTCTTGTTGGTTAGTAGCTTTGCCATAGATTTTATCAGCAAGGTCTTGGGTGCGGGCAGCGCGGCCATTTTCGCTTAATGTACGGATAAAGAGCTTCTCAAGTTGAGAAACGGCATCTGTTTTACCATCTTCAGCAGCGATTTTAAGGCGGATAAGAATAGCCTTTTCAAGTTGACGAACACGTTCACGGGTAATACCAAGGAGTTCACCAATTTGTTCAAGTGTTTCGCGGCGGTCGTAAAGTCCAAAACGGCGTGTAATAATTTCACGTTCGCGTTCTTGGTCGATGAGGGCAATAACGTCGCTAACCCCGGTTTTGAGGTCGATTTGTTTGGTTTCAATTGCAGTATCGGTCATGTATTGTATCTTTCTTTCCACCACACCACAGGTAATTAAAATCTATTAAGTATTTACATCATTATATAAGATAATATGAATAATGTCAAAGACTTTATATATTAATTCAATTATAGCATAAATTCGACAGTGTATGTACATAGTGTTGTGGGACTTTAAGTTATCCACAGTATGTGGTGTGGTAAGTAAGCATAAGCACTACGTAACCCTTTCGCTGATAATATTTTAAAACATGAAATTGGGTATCAAAAAGCCCCTTTCGTAGGGGACGCGGAGTCTGCTTTCGCAGCGTTCACGCGTCCCCTACTCTGGGGGCTTGGTTGGTCATGGTTCAGTTGCTATGGGGTGTGATGTTCCTGGCGGTTCCAGTCCGGGTCGTCATCCGCTTGGCCAGTACGAACTCGTTCGTTGAACTGCTCCTGGGTTTCCTTCAGGGGTCCATGATCGATTTTGTACCACTCGATGCGCGCCCACCAGGTGAACACGCTTGCGATGGCCAGCATGAGGAATGCCTGCAGGAAGTTGAGCTGAAGCGCGTGGGCGAAGCTCAAAAGAGCCACTCCGGCGGCAATCAAGGTCAACGACCAGAAGTAAATCTGCATGAACTGCCGTTGCGGGATGCTTGGCGTCTTCTCTTGCACGTGCTGCACGAGCGTCAGCCCGGCAGCCATGAGAAACACGGCAAGCGACACTCCGATGAGGAGTGTACCCAGTACTTCTAGAATGATAGCTCCGATGATATTCATTTCTAGCCTTTCTGGTGCAAAGTGAACAGCCGGACGTTTGCTAGCTGAGGTTAGTAGCGAAGCTAGTTGAAAGCTCGCCGAGTCGACCATTTGTAGGTGGCCCATATTGCCCAGCCGAGGGCGACGAGTGTCAACGCAAAGCCTTTGAACAGGTTCGATTGTCCGAACCCAGCGACAGCCCAAAGGCCTGACGAAACTGACATGGTCACCATGTAGAGGATGAAAAGCCGGTCGAAGTACGGCCCGGGCAGAATGCTCTTTACGCTGGTGTGTCTTTCGATATACTGAACACCCATCATCAGTAAGCCTCCGATGATTCCGAGAATCATGAGCAGGCCACCGACACTATCGAGCAACTGAATTGTGAAGGTATCCATCTCTACTCGTCCTTACGTTGAGTATAACGACTGGAATTTCCAGCCGAGAAGAATATGTGAATTATAAAATCTTACCTCTATAAAGTCAATAGAGGGGTGGAATTGCTATTTTGCTGCAGGTATACGAGTAGCTTTAACGGTCTTCGGCTTTGCAGCTTTTTTAGCTGGAGTTTTCTTTTTCGCGGCCGGTTTGCGAGCGGCTGGTTTCTTTGTGGCAGTTTTTTTAGCGAAACGACCTTTTGTTTTTGCGGCAGGTGCATCGGCAATCATTTGCTTCGCTTGTTCGTGTGTAATTTCTTCAGGCTTTTGGTCTTTAGGAATCTTGGCATTCTTTTTACCATCAGTAATGTATGGGCCGTAACGACCGTTGAGTACTTTAATGCCATCGCCAAAGTCAGAGATGTTTTTAGCAGCCTCGGTAATAAGCTTCTCGTTATAGAGTTCGATTGCTTGCTCGAGGGTAATATCGTGCGGGTCTATAGGTTTAATGCTGACAAAGAGTTTATCAACTTGAATATAAGGACCAAAGCGACCGATGTTGGCTTTAATAACCAAGCCGTCTTTCGTCTCACCTACAACGCGTGGAAGTTGGAAAGCTTTGAGGGCTTCTTCAAGAGTAACAGTTTCAATACGTGCACCCTTTGGCATTGGGGCGAAGGTTGGCTTTTCTTCGCTTTCAGTATCGCCAAGTTGTAGCATAGGGCCAAAGCGACCAAAGCGGGCGTAAATCATTTTGCCACTCTTAGGGTCAGTACCAATAGGAGTTGATTGCGCCACCTTTGAACGGTCGATGTCACCAGCACCTTCCACGAGTTTGTGGAATGGTTTGTAGAATTTATCAAGCATGACGTTGCGAGCTAACGCGCCAGCGGCAATTTGGTCAAAGTCTTGTTCGACTTCAGCGGTAAAGCCAAAGTTCACAATTTGTTCGAAGTGTTCAGTTAAGAAGTCGCTCATCATCATACCAATAGAAGTTGGTACAAGTTTGCCACGGTCAGCGCCGGTTTTTTCTTTCACTACTTCGCGGACAACGTCGTCGCCAGGTTTAACGCCTAACGTAATAACATCGCGTTCGTCGCCTTCGCCTTCGCCTTTTTCGACATAGTCACGAACTTGGATAGTATTAATAATAGTTGCGTAAGTTGAAGGACGGCCAATACCGAGTTCTTCAAGCTTTTTCACGAGTGAACCTTCAGTAAAGCGCGCTGGTGGGCGGGCAAAGGTTTGGCGGGCATCGGCGTGTTCAAGTTGTAAGTTGTCGCCAGTAGACATTGCAGGAAGAATGTCTGGGTCTTTTTTGCCAGCGCCGTACACTTTTAAGAAACCAGGGAAGATAATAACCTCACCCTTCGCTTCGAATGTTTTTTCAGAGGTACTAATGTTAATAGTGATGACTGTCTTCTCAAGTTTTGCCGGAGCCATTTGGCTGGCAAGGGTACGACGGCGAATAAGGTCGTAGAGTTTCTGGTCGTACTCGTTTGAGCTTCCGCGTTCAGCAGCCATGTCAGTCGGGCGAATTGCTTCGTGGGCTTCTTGAGCGCTTGAAGACTTTGTTTTGAATTGGCGAACTTGTGAGTACTCTGCACCAAATGCACTGGTGATGTAGCTTGAAGCGGCAGCGATTGCTTGGCCACTAAGTGTATTCGAGTCAGTACGCATGTAGGTAATCTTACCTTCTTGGTAGAGCTTTTGAGCGCTGCTCATAGTAGCGCGAGCACCGAAGCCTAATTTGCTATTGGCTTCTTGTTGCAATGTACTGGTAGTAAATGGCGCACCAGGGTTACGAGTACCAGGGCTGGTGGTGACATTAGATACGCTAAAGGTAGCGTTTTTTAGTGAAGCAAGGAAGGTTTGGGCTTCTTCTTCGGTTTTAAACTTCTGTGGAAGTTCGGCTTTTACTAATTCGCCACTTTGCATGAATTCTGCAGTGACCTTAAAAGTGAATGAGCCTTCGAAGCCTTGAATTTCGCGTTCGCGTTCAACGAGTAAGCGAACTGCAGGAGATTGCACGCGCCCAGCAGATTTACCACCAGGTACTTTTTGCCAGATAACTGGGCTGAGTTCGAACCCTACAAGACGGTCAAGAATTTGACGAGCTTGTTGTGCTTGAACAAGTTCCATGTCGACAGTTCGAGGAGACTTAATAGCCTCTTCGATAGCGGTTTTCGTAATTTCATGGAAAACAATACGCTTTGTTTTCGTTGGGTCAAGGCCGAGTACTTCGCAAAGGTGCCAAGCAATTGCTTCACCTTCGCGGTCTTCATCGGTTGCAAGCCAAATCTCGCTTGCAGTTTTTGCTGCGCGCTTTAATTCGGTAATTGTTTTCTTCTTTTCTACATCGATTTCATATGTAGTGTGGAAGTCGTTGGCGACATCGATTGGTGGTGTGCCGTCTTTGGTTTTCTTGGCAATAGAGCGTATATGACCAACACTGGATAGTACGGTAAAGTCACTACCGAGGTATTTCTCGATGGTTTTAGCTTTTGCTGGGGACTCTACGATAACTAAATTCTTGCTCATATATATTCTATTGTACGTTTCTATTCTTACATTTTTATGTGATGAATCGTTTATTAGCTAAACACAAGGCCTGACTTTATACAAATTACTATCATTTGTAAAGCTTTAGAAAATGAAGCGCCAACCCTTTTCATTTATGGTCCGTTGAAGACTGTTGTTAAATGTGTACCTATAAGTAAAGGGCCGCCAGTGATAGTGGCGGCCCGTAACGGACTTTCGAGGGTTAGTGGGTGTTGTACCGAGCCAGAAAGGCTTCGGCTGCTTTTACATACAGTTCACGCCCGCCACGCAGTTCGGCAAAAAGCTTTTCTGCGTTTTGGTCGCTCATGTTAAATCTCCAGATAGTGCCCGGCGAGTCTTTGGTTGCCCAAAGCCCCAACCAGTAGCTGAAGATGTTGTACACGTCGGCGCTGGTGCCGTATACGCGGTGCGTCGATATGTGGAACCGTAGAAATTCACGCCCCAGCTGATGTTCGACGACCTCGAAGGCATCGCGAAAGGCAGCGTGTACCACTTGTTCGTTGCGATCATTCAGAATGCCGACACCTTTGACGTGCAAGCCTGCGAGCAGGCCCATTCCAAAGTCATACCGCGTGAGCTCACGTGTCGTCGTGTCGCTCTCACGTTTCGATGTAGCGTTCATTGTGCTCCAATCTGTCGATGTGCGAAAGTCCTACATATAATTATAGAGGTAAAACCCTATATCGTCCATCTGTTGCCGCCGATTGCACGCACGGTTCCATTCAATTCCATCATTGTCAAAGCCTCTAGAAACTCGCTGGCGCCAGCTTCAGATTTCTCTAGTAGCTCATCACCGCTCCGAATTCCCTGCTGGATTAACTCGATAATCTTCACCTCTAACGGTGTATTACCAAACACGAACTTTCGCTGCCCTGCAACTAGGTGTGGTGCGATGACATTAAGCACGTCATCTGCCGATAGCGCCACGTGTGCACCTTGCTGCAATAATCTATTCGGACCCGCTGATAGCAAACTGGTAATGGGTCCAGGCACAGCAAACACCTCCTTATTCTGCTCGAGGGCGTGCGCAACCGTCGAAAAGGTACCGCTTCGGTCTGCGGCTTCGGTAACGATAACGGCGTCGGCTAGGCCGCTGACAATTCGGTTGCGAGCTAGGAAATGAAACTTCATAGCTTCCTCACCCATTTCATATTCGGTTATCAGTGCGCCGCTTTTGGTGATACGCTCGGCTAAACCTCGATTTGAAGCTGGGTAAATGCTATGCAGACCTTGGGCTAAAACGGCGATAGTAATGCCACCTGCATCAAGCGTTGCGGTGTGTGCAATGGTGTCGATACCGGCTGCTAATCCGCTGACAACCACGACCCCATTTCTGGCTAAATTGGTCGCTAATGTTTGCGTCACTTCGCGACCGTATGGAGTTGGACGGCGTGTTCCTATTATGGCAACGACGGGTGGCCGAGAAGTTGGCAAATTTCCTTTTATATACAAATTTTCTGGTATTTTTGTGAGCTGTAACAGGGGTGATAAAAAGCTTTCGCTTACTATACTTTCTCTATTGATATTAATGATTTTCATGTTTACCCTTAAGTAACTATTGACACAAAGTCAACTAAGTGCTATACTTCGAAGCGATTGATACAGCAATAGCTCGTGTCAAGCACCTTATACCCCCTATTTCTAACGGTAGTTACAATTTATTGTACTGCCAATGTTAGGTAGCATACAAGGCGCTTCTAAAGTAAATACCCTCCACTTTCTTAGCCTAGATTTATCTCGAC
>Ga0247814_10000088_pt1 | contig 87109 bp, 81 predicted proteins | sample UWRJL179409R1_FD_179947 | JGI IMG/M metagenome (GOLD analysis project Ga0247814, IMG submission 179947) | Plant litter microbial communities from Arlington Agricultural Research Station in Wisconsin, United States - UWRJ-L179-409R-1 | ecosystem: Environmental > Terrestrial > Plant litter >... | reverse complement strand
CGCAGGCGCCGGCATGGGCTCGCTGCTCGCGTCGTTCGCTTACCTGGTGCTATCGGAAGTGTTTCCTGGCGCCGAGTTTGATGTCTGGGGCTGGCGCTGCATGTTTTTCTGCGGGTTGATCAGCACCTTCTTTGGCCTGGTGATGTTTCGCTATCTGGAGGAAACCCCTGTCTGGCGCCAGTTGCAGGAAAGCCGTAAAAACAATGCTGCCAAGCCCACCGAGTCACCGCTCAAGCGCCTGTTTGGCCCGGAGTATCGCAAGGTGATGCTGGTCAATCTGCTGATTACCTTCGGCGGTGGTGCCACCTACTACCTGGCCTGCGGTTATCTGCCAACGCTGCTCAATGTGGTGGCCAAAGTTCCGCACACGCAGACTTCACAGCTGTTGATGTACGGATCGCTGGCAACCATTCTGGGCTCGCTGATGTTCGGTTACATCAGTGACCTGATCGGCCGGAAGAAGACCTTCCTGCTGTTGAGCCTCATCAACCTGATCTGCCTGCCTCTGATGTTCCTTCACGTCGCCGAGCCCGGCTCGCTGCTGCGTACTGCGCTGTACTGCTCCGGCATTGCGTTTATGGGTGGGGCGATGATTGCGCCGATCCTGATCTTCCTCAATGAACGCTTCTCCACTGAGCTAAGGGCCAGCGGCACCGGTTTGTCCTGGAATATCGGCTTTGCGCTGGGCGGTACTATGCCTACCTTCGTTTCCCTGGCCAGCAGCAGCCCGGCGCAAATACCTCAGATGCTGGCAATCTTTGCCGTGGCGCTGTCGTTGATTTATCTGGTGGGCAGCCTGGTGGTGCCGGAAACCAAAGGCAATTTCAACTGATGACAGGCGCCGTCTGGGGATCGCGGTCATCCATCAGGGCCGTGACGAAATCGACGATCAATCCCAGCGTCGCTTGGGTGGCTTCACGCTGGGGAAAGTGCTGGCAATCTTCCAGCAGGACGCAGCGACAGGGCGCGTCCACATGAGCGTCGATCACCGTCAGTTGTTCAGGCGTGGCGTACTGATCGTCACGTCCCTGAATCACCAGCAAGGGCCGGGTGATCTCGCCAAGTCGTGCCACCAGGGGCTCCAGGCTGAAATCAGCGTGCAGCCAAGTGTCGCTCCAGCCATGAAATGCGCCGTCCACGTTATCGCCATGATGGCGCATCAGCTGACTGCGCAACGGGCCAGCGTCCCACTGCGCAGTGGTCTGGCGTATGCCCGCCAGCGTTCTGGCCTCGACCAGTACATGGGGAGCCAGAGCGATACTGCCCCACACTCGAGGATCATTGAGCGCGGCATAGGCCAGGACAATCGACGCCCCATCGCTGTGGCCCAACAGCACCACGTCATTGAGCCCCAGCGCATCGAGCAGACGGGCCAGCTCTACCGGCCCGCCGTGGCTCAGATAGTCCAGCGGTCGCGGCAAACTTACCGGGCTGGAGCGGCCGTAACCCTGGCGACTGTAGACCAGCACGCCACATCCGGTAGCGACCAGCAATTGCTCGGGAAAGTCCCGCCACTGAGCCGCGCAACCCAAACCTTCATGCAACAGGACAAAGGTCGGCTGGCCAGGTTTGCTTGCCGGCAGATGGCGGACTTCGAGCTGAATCTCACCCAGGTCGAGAAGATCAGGCTGTACGAGGATTTCACAGGACATAGATGGACTGACGTTCAAAAACAAAGCCCGAAGATTAACGCAATCCACTGCAATGAGGTGAACCGGCATGCGACATCTCGACGTACAAGTCATTGAAGCGGAACAGTGAGCTGACTGATGGGCACAATGCACGCTTGCACACTTCGATCAGCCTGGACGCGGGTCGCCAACCCCATGCTGAAACAGCGCGGGCGATGAGGCTCGATGTACAGCGTGCTTATCACGACAAAGCAACGTCACATGCCAGCAGGCCAGCGGTCATAAAAAGCCTTCAAGACCAACGTCTGACTGGACGCACGCCCCCATTTCGCGGGATATTGAGCCTTCGTGACGCAACTGTTTCGCCCTGCCACGCGGCTGTCACTCATGCACAGATGAGGCGGCCACGCAGACGAAAAACGACTGCCCTGCTCCTTCGGTGCAGTCGAACAACAATAGCCGCTTGAAGCGAGCGAGGGAGCTACACAATGTCGATTGCCCAACGGGTGTTTCACGGCAAATTCGGCCGTGTCGCGCTGCTCAACATGGATCGGCCGCTGGTGACCCACACCCATTCCGAATGCCATGTACTGATCAAGGTTTCCGGCCAGGATACTTACTTCAACGTCAATGGGCGTGTGGTGCCGCTGGCCGACCGCACTGCAGTGCTGGTCAACGCTTGGGAGCCGCACTTCTATGCTCCGCAACCTGATGCCGGCAACACGCTGATCCTGGCGCTGTACATCGAGCCCGCCTGGCTGGCCACGGCGCAGCAATCTCTGGCGCTAAGCGCCAGGCCGGATTTCTTCGCCCACCCCTGCATTGACCTTTCGATACAGAACCGCACCCTGGCCGACATTCTGATCGCTGAAATGCACGGCTACGGACTGGTTCCCAAAGAGCGGATCGAGTTCCTGTTGTTCGACTTCCTGATCCAGCTGATTGAAGACTTCTCCCAATGGCGACAGCTCTGGCGTCAGGGTGCGCCGACCCATGGCGAGTTTCGCGATGCACGCATCCGCCGTGGCACGGCTTATCTGCTGGAGCATCTTGAAGATCCGGACCTGATCGAAAACGCCGCTCGCGCCAGCGGCCTGTCCCGAGCGCATTTTTTTGCACTGTTCAAGAAAGATACCGGCATGACGCCAACCCTGATGGTTAATGACGCCCGCATGCGACGAGCCTTCACTTGGCTCGAACAGGAACGCAGCGGCACTCTGGGTCTGCTCTCGGAAAGCCTCGGCTTCTCCGAGCAAGGCCACTTCACCAGATTCTTTCGCCAGCACATCGGCGCATCCCCGAGCCAGTACCGGCGGGTGGTGGACAGCTACAGCGGTACATGAGCCGTCGGCGGCTCAAACCACCGTCCACCGAAACAACAATGCCGAATCCCCGCCAGGAGATTCGGCATTGTTGCAGCAAGGGTACGGAGTCAGAACAGGTGTTGCCAGTCCACCGGTGCCGGGCAGGTTACAGCGTCCAGATCGACCTCTGCTTCACCAGGCACGCGAATACGGGTAAAACGCATCGGGGGCGCAGACAACGGTACGGTGGCGTCATAGCCCATTTTCGAGCCAACACCGTCACGAGTCGATGGATCGAGTTTCGACCCCTGAGCCTCGTGCACCAGCACCAGATCACGGTCGGCCTGAAAACGCGTGGCAATTGCCCACTCCACTTCAGTGGGGTTGTGGATGTCTACATCGAGGTCGACCACCACCACGTGTTTGAGGTCGTAGTGGCCGCCAAATGCTCCGAGGATGACATTTTTGGCTTCGCCTTCGGAACGCTTGTCCAACTGCACATACAGGTGATAACGGCAGACACCACCTTTGGCCAGATGTACATCACGAACACCCGGAAAACTTCGGCGCAAATGAGCCAGCAGTGTCGCCTCCCGAGGAATTCCGCCCAGCAGCAGATGCTCCAGCCCTCCCCCAACAATGGTGTGGAAGATCGGCGCCAGCCTATGGGTGATGGCGTCCACCTCGATCACATGGCGTTCGGCACGTTCGCCGTAGTATTGAGGAAACTCACCAAAAGGCCCTTCCAACTCCCGGATGTTGGCCAGCAAACGTCCTTCCAGGACAATTTCCGCCTCGGCCGGAACCCGTATCCGATTAGTCACGCAACGCACCAGCGGCAGCGGACGGCCATGCAGAGCGCCGGCGATTTCCAGTTCATCGTGGTCAATGGGCACGATGGCCTGAGAGGCCAGCAGGGTCAGCGGGTCGGCGCCAATTACCACCGCAACTTCCAGATCTTCACCCGTACCTTCGACTTCCTGAAAGAACGCCAGCGCATGCCGAGGCAACAACAAAGCACCCAGGCGATTGGCGGAACTGACCTGTAGCCGATGGATGGAGACGTTCTGGATACCGGTGCGCGGGTTGCGGGTAATCAGCAGCCCCGCTGTGATGTAGGCGCCGCTGTCATGTTCGTTATGGGTCGGGATCGGCAATTGCTTCAACAGGTCTACCTGATGCAGCACCACCGTCTGACACGGCGCATCCGCCACTTCCTCGCCGGCAATGGGATTGAGGCTAGCCTCCTGAAACCGGTTGAGCACCTCAGCAGGCTTGACACCCATAGCTTCAGCCATCCACAAGCGGTCCGAGAGCAGGCCGGAAACCACGGGGATTTCGTGCTGATCAGGGGCAAGAAACAATGAAGCGCTCTGACCGTCCAGACGATTGGCGACTGCCGCCACGCCAAATCGCAAGGGCGTGCCAGCCTCCACCAGAGTCAGGCGCTGGGTACTTTGTAAATGGTCCAGCCAACCGCGCAAAGTTGCGCCGGGTGGTAATGGTTTGTCGGGGGCAGAAAGCTGGTGGTTTGACATCGGTCATCTCGCTATTGAAATTGTTATCGATTGGCCTTGATCACGTCCGATCAAGGCTGCCAGGCGGCTGAATGACGCACGGCAGCGTTGCGTAAATGCGCGCACGTGCAGGCGCCGTGTTGCGCCAGCGCGGTGCGCAGCTCTTCCTCAAGCAATTGCGCTACATGGTCGGGTCCCTCGGTGCCAATACCTATGGGGCTGGCGTAGCGGCGCCCAAACAGCTCCACTTCGGTATTCAACGCGGCACACGTCCCATAGCGTGGGATGATCTGCACTGCATCCAACGCGCTGCGATTACGTTCGGCAGCGAGGTGCTCACCGGTCCCGCCATCGACAAAATCGAACGCAAAACCCGGAATCCGGCGCCGGGCTGCTTTCTCCAGATAGCTGAAGGTGGGCAGGCGTTGCTTGAGCTTTGCCGATCTGCCGGTGCCGCTGCCTGCGCCCCTGGCCTGTACTGATGCGACCGATTGTCCAGGTTTGATGTCCATCTCGACCACCTCGCTCATTGCCCAGCGCCGGACTGCCGGATCTGCTCGATGGTCTGGCGCACGGATATGCGTTGCGGATCGGACACGATTTCGATCAGCACCGGCCCAGAGGTCGCAAGCGCGATGCGCAAGGCATCGCCAAAGGCAGCATCGTTGGTGACCCGCAAGCCTTGTGCGCCAAAGGCCTGGGCCAGCAGGACAAAATCAGGATTGCCAAGATCCGAGCCGATGACCCGTCCGGGATGGGCCTTTTCCTGATGCATGCGGATTGAGCCGTACATGTTGTTGTTGAACACCAGAGCAATGATCGGCAGTTTCAGGCGCACTGCGGTTTCCAGCTCTTGAATGGTCATCATCAAGCCACCATCACCCGAGAGGGAAACCACGGTCTTGCCGGGCTGCGCCAGCTGCACGCCGATGGCCGCCGGCATGCCATAGCCCATGGCACCTGAAGCAGCACCGACATAGGTGTTGGTCTGGCGAAAGCAGAAAAACGTATGCATCCAGCCGGCGAAGTTCCCGGCGTCATTGGTCAGGATCGCATCGTCTGGCAGTTGCGCCCGCAGCTCGCGAATAATCTGCCGATTGTCGACGTGGTCGTCATGAGGTTCCACGATCAGGTCGGTGACATCTTCGTAGACAGTGCGTCGCGCGTTTGCCCAATCGTCGCAAGAGGCAGGCAGTGGTCGTTCAAGCAGCGCTTCAAGGGCCTCGCGTGCATCGGCGACAATGCCTTGTTCAATGGGATACGCCTTGCCGAGCATGCGGTCGTCGATGTCGATTTGCAGGATGCGCTGCCCGACACTCACCGCTGTGTAGTTCTGGGTGGTGATCTCGTTAAGTCGCGCGCCGATGACGATCAGCATGTCGGCCTGGTGCAGGGTTTCGATCAATGCCGGATGCGTCCCCATTTGCAGATGCCCGCAATACAGCCGATGAGCATTGGGAAACACATCGTGGCGTCGCCAGGCAGCCAGTACCGGAATCGCACAGCGCTCGGCGAACTGGACCAGTTGCGCCTCGGCCCCGGCACGCTTGACCCCGGCGCCGGCGACAATCACCGGTCGCCGGGCTTCGGCCAAACGCTGCACAAAGCTGCTGACTTCGTCCGCTGAAGGTCGCGGTCGGCTGGCGGCCAGCGGCGTGGTGAAAGTTGCCTCCAGTTCGTCATGCAGCGCGTCCTCGGTCAGCGACACCACCACCGGTCCCGGTCGGCCACTGCGCGCCAGACGAAACGCACGTTGCAGGATTTCCGGCAGCTTGCGGGCATCGCTGACCTCCACCGCCCATTTACACAGCGGCGTGAACATGCGGTCCAGATCGACCTCCTGGAAACCCTCCCGGCCCCGGAATCTCGAATCCAGCTGTCCGAGCAAGACCACCATCGGCGTGGAGTTTTCCATTGCGGTATGGACCCCGATGCTCAGGTTGGTAGCGCCCACCGCCCGGGCGCCCAGCACTACACCCACCCCGCCACCGGCTCCGGCATAGGCTTCAGCCATGAAGGCTGCGCCACCTTCCTGACGCCCCACGACGAACTCAATGGACGGTTCGTCGTGCAAGGCGTCCATCAGCGGCGTGAAGTTTTCACCGGGGACGCCGAACAGATGCCGCACCCCTTCGCGCTTGAGCACCTCCAGAATGGCCTGGGCTCCAGACATCCTCATGGGTGAACTCCTTCAGTTTTATTCAGCGTCTGGTCATTCTCCAGAGGCACCTCCTGACCACGGCGCGTGAGGTGGCTCAAGGTCATAATGACCAGCGGCGTTGCCAAGGCGATATAGGCGTTGTCGATGCCATAGGGATTGCCCATCAGAAACCAGCCCACGGTCACGATCAGCGACGCGATGATGCTCAGGAAGGCGCCCAGACGGGTGCCGAAGGTCGGCGCGTAGAACACCATCACCACGAGTACGGCAAGAGACGCGCGCAAGGCCTTGGCGAGGAACGTCACTTCCAGCACGCCGGAGGCAAAAATGGCCAGGCTGATGGGCAACAGGCCCGCGACCACCGTGGCTGTCTTGACGAACACCAGATCACGCTTCACTTGATTGGTCTTGTTGAAAAAAGGTTGATAGAAGTCTTTGAGCGCCAGGGTAGCGATGCCCATGGTCAGCGCGGAAATGGTGCCGAACAGGGATCCGGCCAAACCCGCCACCACCACCCCGGCCATGATGCTGTCCATCTCACCGATCAATGCCGGGAACGCCAACAACGGCGGGATGGCCGGGAACAGTACGCGACTGCACATTCCGATCAGTGCCGCACAGATGCCAAAAGGCACCAGCATGACCGCGCAATAAAAAGCCGCATGCCGGGCCTTGTCGCCGTTGCTGACAGTGTTCACTGCTTGAATCACATACTGCGTCGCAAAGGTTGCACCGACACCGGCAACCATCCACGCCATGATCTGACTCCAGCCGACATTGTCGACAGTGAGCATGGGTGCTGGCAGTTTCTCTAGCAAAGCGTCCATACCGCCGACGCGACTCAGGGCAAAACCCAGCGTCAGAATGATCCCCAGGTATTTGATCAGCGCATGGAGAAAGTTGGTGTAAATCACCGAGCGCATGCCGCCGACGCTGACGAAAATCACCGCCACCACACCGGTAATGACAATCGCTGGCGTCTTGCCGATGCCCAGCAGCCCGGCCAATACCGCACCGCCACTGGCATAGACCGATACGGCGACGATCATCAAGGCAAAGATCATGATCACGGACGTTGCGAAACGGACGGGCTCACCATAGGTGCGAGCCAGTGCGCCGGAGATTGTGTTCTCGCCCAACTCGCGATACTTGCGCGCCAGCAACAGCGAGAACAACACAAAACCAACTCCCAGCGATGCCAGGTTCCAGGCGGCGGAAATGCCTGACGTATAGGCGGCCTGGGCTGTACCGACGCTGGCCGTGGTGCCGATGAATTCGGACATCATCAGGAATCCGATCAGTACCGCCGGAAAATGACTACCGCCGGTGGTGTAGTTGGCCGCGCTGCGGGAGTGACGGCGCACCGCGTAACTGATCAAGGCGAGAGCGAACATATAAAGAACAGTGATCGACAACACCAGCCAACTGGAACCCATGGTATTTCTCCGATTTTTTGTTGTTGTGTCGGACGAGGCCACTGCGTCGGCGGCTTCGATTGGGACCAAGCTAAACAGGCATTGGCAGCTCCTGCCTATTAACAAATGTTGATACGGACTATCAGTAATGCCTTCCCCATGCGTTGAAATCCGGGGCTTGAACGCGAATCAGACTGCAAGGCAAATTTGCCGACTGTGGCGCGAAACTCCGGCGTTCAGGGCAAGGCGCAGGGTGTGATGATCTACCACACTCGGCGCAGATACCCCTGCCGGATCAGCGTGCTGTCGGAGGTGATCGGCAGCACAAAGAATCGAGCTCATAAACGCAAACCCAATAAAAACAAGCCCCATAAAAACAAGAGAGAAACGCCATGAATCGGCTCAACCACAAGGTGGCTATCGTCACCGGCGCAGCCCAGGGAATCGGCGCGACCTACGCCCAGGCGCTGGCCGCCGAAGGTGCCAGGGTTGTGATATGCGACCTGCACGCTCCGCAAGACACCGCCAATGCAATCCGCGCACAGGGTGGTACTGCGCTGGCAGTTGCCTGTGATGTCACCGACGGTGACGCGGTAAAAGCCATGGTCAGTGCAGCAGTAGAAGCTTTCGGCGGGGTGCATGTTCTGATCAACAACGCTGCCCTCTTCGCGACCCTGCAACTCAAACCCTTCGAACAGACCGAGTCCGTCGAATGGGACAGGATCATGACCGTCAACGTGCGCGGTTCCTTCGAGTGCGCCAAGGCGGTATTGCCCATCATGCGTCAGCAGGGATACGGCAAGATCGTCAACATTGCGTCGGCGACAGCCTTCAAAGGCGCTCCCATGATGCTCGCCTACGTCGCCTCCAAGGGCGCGATCATTGCCATGACCCGCTCCATTGCCCGCGAGGTGGGCGATGCAGGTATCTGCTGCAATTGCCTGGCGCCGGGGCTGACCATGAGCGCCAACGTGCAGGCCAACGCCGACTGGGCTGAGGCAATCGTCAAAGCCAACATCGCCAGCCGTTGCATCAAGCGTGAGGCCGTACCGCAGGATTTGATCGGCGCACTGCTGTTCCTCAGCAGCGCTGACAGCGACTTCATGAGCGGCCAGACCATCGTGGTCGACGGCGGTTCGGTCACCCATTGATCGCGGATTGAGGAGCTTTCATGCGAAGCCAACATTTTATCGACGGCCACTGGACTGATGACGGCCAGTGGGCTGAAAGTTTTGATCCCTCCAATGGTGAGGTCATTGGTCGTTTCGCCGAGGGTGGTGAAGCTCAGGCCCGGGCCGCGGTTTCCGCAGCCGCAGCGGCATTCGCCAATCCACAGTGGGCGCAAAATCCGCGCCTGCGCCAGCAACTGCTGCTGGACTGGGCAGTGGAACTCAAGACGCGTCACGAACCCCTGGCCCAGCTGCTGAGCCGCGAAAACGGCAAAGCCCTGGCCCAATCCCGAGGCGAGGTTGCCGGGGCGATTTCGGAAATCATCTATTACGCAGGATTGGCCCGGCATAACCCCGGCCATATTCTGGAGGTCGCGCCGGGTGAGTTTTCCAGTATGTTGCGCGAACCGGCCGGCGTCGCCGGGCTGATCATCCCGTGGAACGCACCTGCGGTACTCCTGATACGGGCCATTGCGCCGGCAATTGCAGCCGGCTGCACTGTAGTGATCAAACCTGCCCCGCAAACGGCACTGTTCAACGCGGCGATTCTTGAACCACTGTTGAACCTGCCAGGGCTACCAGCCGGCGCGGTGAATCTGTTCGCTGAGACCGGCCACGCTGGAGCCAGCTTTATGGTGGCCTCCCCTGAGGTGGATGTACTGAGCTTCACCGGCTCAACCGCAACCGGTCAGCGCATCATGCAGGACGCCGCTGCGACGATGAAAAAGCTTTCACTGGAGCTAGGGGGGAAATCCTGCTGCCTGGTGTTCGAGGACGCGAATATCGCAGCGATTGCGCCGAAGCTCGCCGCAGCGGCGACGATTATTTCCGGACAACAATGCACCGCTGCGCGCCGGATTCTGGTGCATGCCAGCCGTTTCGACGAGATGCAAAAGGCTCTCAAGGCAGCGCTGGCCGAGATCAGAATCGGACCGGGGGGCGATCCTGCGACTCAGATGGGTCCGCTGATTGACTGGCATTCCCGTGACAAGGTCGAACAGCGTATCGCCCAGGCGCTGGACAGTTGTGATCAAGTGCTGCTGCCAGGGGGGCGCCCCCATGGGGTGTCAAGCAAAGGGGCTTACCTTGCGCCGTCCCTGATCACCCATCGCGATAGCGGTGCATTCTTCTGTCAGGAAGAAATCTTCGGCCCGCTGCTGGTCATTGAGCCTTTCGAGGATGAGGCTGAAGCGGTGGCACGGGCCAATCATACCGAGTTCGGGCTTTCCGCCAGTGTCTGGACCGATCACGGTGCCCGCGCCTGGCGTGTGGCGAGGGCATTACGCAACGGCACCGTATGGATAAATGATCACAACAAGCTGTTTGCCGAAGCTGAAACCGGTGGCTACCGCAAGAGTGGCCTTGGCCGCTTGCATGGTGTCGATGCGCTGCTGGATTTCAGCGAGCTCAAACATATCTATCAGAGCGTCGGCACCCTGGGCTGATCCATAACAAGGAACATAGCCATGGAACTGCGCCAACTGAAATACTTCACCTGCCTCTACGAGGAGGGTTCGGTCACTCGGGCGGCGCAACGCCTGAATATCGTCCAGCCTGCGTTGTCGATGCAGATCGCCAAGCTGGAAGAAGAACTGGGCCAGACCTTGTTCGAGCGCAGCTCCAAGGGCATGCACCCCACGGAAGCCGGCGATCAGGCTTACCGGCTGTTCATGCCGATTCTCGGGCAGTTTCTCGAAGCGAGACAAACTCTCATCGACCGCAGCGGACAAATCGGCGGGCGGGTGCACGCCGGATTGATCGCATCAGCAACCAATCACGCCCTGGCAGCGACCCTGGCGCACTTCGTCGAATACCATCCCGACGTGCAACTGTGCGTCACTTCAGATTACAGCCAGGAGCTGATCGACAAGGTTTTGGCCGGGACGCTGGATTTTGCGGTCATCAACCAGAGCTTTCAGCAGGACCATCTGCACTGCCACGACATCCTCAACGAAGAATTGCTGGTAGCTGCAGGGGCAGCCCACCGGCTCAATTGCCCGGTGCCGATTCCATTGGCGGCGCTGCAGGATCTCAAACTGGTGTTGCCTTCAAGACGACATGGGCTGCGAATCGTCATTGATCAACGAATGGCCGCTGAAGGACTGGAGCTGGCACCGCAACTGGAGGTGGATGACCTGGCGGTTATCGAAGAGTTTCTGCGGCGCAGTGACTGGGTCAGCATTTTGCCCGCCACCGTCCTGCAGCGTGGTCTGCACCAGGGTGTGTTGCGCGCCTATCCCCTGACGGCCCCCGGCATTACCCGGCGGATGATGTGCGTCCATGATGTACGCCGTCCGCTGACGCCAGCGGCCTTGTTATTTATCGAGGTCATCGGCAAGACCCTGACCTCGGCCTTGAACACCATTCCTTACTACAAAGAGGGTTCAGCCCCGGGAGCAACACATGAACGATAGCCGTACGCAGCGACTCATCATCGGGATTTCTGGTGCATCCGGGGCGATTTATGGGGTACGCCTGCTTCAATTGCTGCGCGACACGCCCATCGAGACGCATTTGGTGGTCAGCAAATCCGCGATGATCACCCTGGCTCACGAAACCGATATTAGTTGGTCGCAGCTCAAGTCCATGGCCGACGTGACTCACTCCAGCCAGGATATCGGAGCCTCTATTGCCAGCGGATCCTTCAAGACCCTGGGCATGATCATCGCGCCCTGCTCCATCCGAAGCCTGTCGGAGATTGCCAGCGGCGTGACTTCAACGTTGCTGACCCGCGCCGCCGATGTGGTGCTCAAGGAACGCAGGCGTCTGGTCCTGATGGTTCGGGAAACACCGTTGCACCGTAATCATCTGCGCAGCATGACTGAACTGGCCGAGCTGGGAGCAATCATCGCGCCCCCGGTCCCAGCCTTCTATACCCGCCCGCAAAGCCTGGAAGAGATGATCGACCACAGTGTCGGAAGAGTGCTGGACATGTTCGATATAGAGTTGGGCATCGTGCGTCGCTGGAGAGAGCAGGCTGAAAGTGTCTTGACCCTGGATGAAGTCAAAAGCTGCACCTGAACCCACTTCATTGCGGTGCGTAACTGATGCTGGCTCGCCGGACAAGTGAAATGGCCGGCGAATGGCCTGGACTAACCCGCAAGCTGTTTTTCCATCACGACGGTGCGCTCATTTCCGTGAAACTCATCGCGGATTTTCTGGTAACCCAGCGCAGCGTAGAACCGCTCTGCAGTTATCGACGAAGGCACCCGCAAAACGCCGACGCCAACCTGGGCAGCAGTCGCGTGAATCACCGCCATAAGCTGCCGACCGATGCCAGCACCCTGGTGGGCAGGATCGACGAAAACGCTTCTGACTACAGCGCCGTCGAGGCTTGCAGTGCCGGTGATATTGTCCCCTAGCCAGGCCACGAAAACCTTGCGCTTATGAAGCAGCGCGCCAACGGATTCGGGCGAAAAACTGCGCTCCACCCCAGCGATGACATCAGGCGAGTAATCCTGTGAATTTGATTCACGCAGGGCGGCAATCACTACCTTGCTTATCGCTGCGATATCGTTGCTGGTTGCCGGGCGAACAATGACATCCATGTTGGGAACCTCAAACGTCGAGGCTCACAGCATAGCCCGTCACAATGTGCCGACAAATGTTGATCTTTGCTGATGCTATTCGCCGGCGGCATTAACCGAACGCCGCCAGTCCATCAGAGATCAAGCACCAGGCCTTGGCCAGCGCCTTGTGTCTGCGCCGGTATTGCGCAGCAGATCAAAACTTTATCGGCGGCCGGCATTTGCGCTGGCGGTGTTGGGTAATGCACTTCACCGCTGATTAGCGTTGCGCTGCAGGTTCCGCAGGAGCCGCCACGGCAACTGAACTCAGGGTTCAGTCCATGGCTCTCGGCCAGTTCCAGCAGGCTGCCACCCCCTGGTTTCCAGCGGGCTTCGGTAGCAGACGCCTTGAAGTACACCGGGACCGGCACTTCGGCTGCAGCCGGTTGCACCAGCGTCGAGGATGACTGGCTTTCCGCTCGCTTCAGGGCTGAGGGGCCAAAGGTTTCTGCGTGAATGCGCGGGTCAGGGATATTCACACTGCGCAGGCCGTCGTACATGGCTTGCAGAAAACCCGCCGGGCCGCAGAGATAGAAGTCGTAGTCATCCAGCGGTAGTCGAGCCTTGACCTCGGCAAAGCTCAAACGCCCCGCCACTTGGTAGTCTCGCTCCAGCACAGCTTGCGTGCCGGGACTGCTCAGTGCCCGGTGGATGTGAAGCAAACCGGCGGAGCGGTTTTGCAGCGCCAACAGCTCCTCTTGAAATGGCAAATCTTGCGAGTCCCGCGCACTTTGGAACAGATGGATATGTCGCCCGCTTTGCTGCCTCAGGTTTAGCGCCACCAGCTCTCTGGCCATGGCGATCATCGGCGTAATGCCAACCCCGGCGCCCAGCAGGACAACTGGCCGGTGGGAGTCTTGCGCCAGGGTGAAGCCGCCCAACGGCGCACGCACGTCCAGTAAATCACCAACCTGCACGCTGTCGTGAAGGTGTTGTGACGCCCTGCCCATGCGCTTGACGCTAATGCGGATGTGCCCGTCCGAAGGTGCGCTTGAGAGGCTGTAGGTTCTGACCAGAGCGCCCTCACCGTCCGCCATGACGCGCACTGGCAGATGTTGGCCGGGGGCGAACGGGACAACAGCATTGCCGGGTGCCTCCAGGTAAAAGGAGCGAATGTCGCTGCTTTCCTGCTGTATACGGGTCACCCGCCACTGCTGCCAGTGCCGCCGCTGTTCATTCTGCCGCAGGCGCTCGTTGGTTTCCGCCCAAGTGCCTGTAGCGAGGCTGGTGGGGGCGTACTCGTGAAACAGCCAGCGAATTTTTACCGCTCCAGGCCGCACCACCGCCTGTTCTACCTCAAACGTCCAGAGCCGCTCGGCACCTTCGAAAGCCTTGATCAACGGGCTATCCAGCAGCAACTCCGTGCGCCCGGTGAGTTGCAGCATATCGCCAGTGGCGAAATCAACGAACAGCAAGCCTGCCACCGGATTTGCCTTCAAATTGCCCAGGGTGTTGAAGAACAGGTTGCCCGCATAGTCCGGGATGGTCAGCCGATTTCCTTCCACGTTGATAAACCCGGCACGACCACCCCGGTGTGAAACATCAACCGAGCGTTCAGCATCCTGATCAACGAAACTGGCGATAAAAAAGGTATCGGCGGCGCGAATCAACGCCGTGGTTTGCTCATTCAGCGCGGTGAAATCCTGACGCAGCGCCTGGCCACTTTCCGGCTTCTGCCTTCGCGTATAGGAGCGGTCCTGGATGTATTTGGGGCAATTGCCATAAGACTGCTCAATGGCGATTTCAATGTCCGTGTCTGAGGCGTGCTGGATCACCCCGTTGACGCGATTGCGGCGCCGCGTATGCAGTTCGATACCCAGCAGACCGATGGCCTCACCGGACTGCAAGCCAGGTGTGGCCGGGTCTTGCGGATCCAGAGAAGTGGCCAGACGCAGGTGATGGGGGTCGGCGCTGCTGATGAACCCATCAGGCCCCTCAAGCAGAGTGGCCCAGGGACGGTTGTTCGGATCGACCGCGCCGACCACCATAAAAGGCAACTGGTGGTAGAACTCCCGGTGCTGATCGGGCATGTAATCGCGAATCACTCGACGCCCGAGCTCGTCCATTCGCTCAGCGACGTGGTAGATCTCTTGAAGCTGTTTTTCACCCGCGTGCCAGGGTGATGTTGCCGGATGGGACAGACTCATGGCGGATGCTCCTTGATCTCGGTACACGGTCTTCGTTGCGCACTTATGCCGCGTGCAGGCCGACCGCGGTAGGCTGCATCGGCACGAAACCGGGCAGCGACTCAATGCGATGCAACCAGGCCCGAACATTCGGATAATCCTTGAGCGAGACATTGCCTTCCGGGGCATGGGCGATATAGCTGTAATTGGCCACATCGGCAATGCTCACCTCAGGTCCCGCCAGAAACGGCCTGTCAGCCAATTCGGCTTCCATCACCTTGAGCAATGCATGGGCGCGGCCGATGACCTCTTCGGCATTGAAGGCCGCACCAAACACCGTGATCAGCCGCGCCGCTGCCGGACCGTATGCCACCTGACCAGCAGCCACCGATAACCAGCGCTGAATACCGGCCTGCGCCAGGGGATCATCCGCCAGCCAACTGCCATTGCCGTACTTCTTCGCCAGATACACCAGAATTGAGTTTGAGTCGCTGAGCAGGAGGCCGTTGTCATCAATGACGGGGACTTGGCCAAAAGCGTTGATCGCCAGATACGCTGGCTGTTTATGCTCACCCTTGGCAAGGTCGACAAACACTAACTCCGTGGGAAGTCCCAGGAGCGACAGCATCAGCTCCACGCGATGAGAGTGGCCGGATAACGGGTGACGATACAGCTTGATGGCATTTGTCATGAGGGTGGGCTCCGCATTGGTTCAGGAAGAAGCAGCGCAGAATCAAACCCGTGTGGCGGCTAATACGCTGGTGAGACCATGCTGCGCCAGTTCAGGCCGAAGCAGAATCACCAGACTGAGCAATCCATCATTCCGTTTTACGAAACTGCACCGTCCCCTCGTCCCATGAACACAGGGTGGGCACGCAACAATGGGGTAACGAAATCGACAAAAGCCCTCACCCGAGCTTCGGCACGACGACCGTGTCGGTAGATCAACTGCACCGGCAAGGCGTCGCTGGGGGTGGCGATCAATACTGGCTCCAGCACTCCGCTGCAAAGCTCCTCGTAAACCTCATAGCTCATGCAACGAACCAGTCCCGCGCCCAGCGTGGCAGCACGGATGGCTCCACGCTGAGTGGTGCAACTGAGCACCTGAGCGGGCCTGACTGCTCGGGGGAAAACGCCACAAGGAAAACGCCACTGCGCCTCATCGCCCGGCACCAGCACCACCGTCGCGCGATGGGCCTTGAGGTCATCGGCGCTGGCAGGTCGCCCCCACTTGCCGAGGTAACCGGGAGACGCGCAAACCATTGGCCGGACCGTGCCCAACGGCATCGCAAAATCGGAAGAGTTGGGCAACTGACCAATCACCACGGCCACATCAATGCCGTCCTTGAGCAATTTGGGTGCGCTTTCACCTGTCCGGATTGCCAGGCGCACGCCGGGAAAGGCGTCCAGATAGGCAAGTGCGATAGGGGTGAACACCTGCAAATCGAACAGCAATGGCAACGCGACCGTCAATTGCCCTTGGGGGCTTGCGTGCAAACCCGCTGCCGAGCGCTCAGCCAGCTCGGTCTGCTCCAGGATATACCGGCAACTTTGCGCAAATAGCTCACCCGTCGGGCTGAGATCGACTCCGCGCGGCCCGCGAATGAGCAGGGTACTGTGCAAGCGTGTTTCCAGTGCGGCGATGGTGCGCATGATGGTCGCGGACGACAACTTGAGATGTCGCGCAGCACCGGCCAGGCTGCCGGTCTGTACCACCGCGTCGAAGGCTTGCATTTCGCTGTAACGACTCATCCCCTAATCTGCCGAAACAGTTTGTAGCGCCGCATCACCCGAAAGCCGGCTCGCGCAATGATCAACAAACGTGCGGACCTTGGCGAGTACGCGCCTGTCTCCCTGATAAAGCACGTGCACCGGCAATGCCGCTGTTTGAAATTCCTCAAGGACAATCTCCAGCTCGCCCCTCTCCACCCAATGCGCCACCTGATATGACAATACCCGCGTTAGCCCCCAACCCAGACGCGCTGCATTGATGGCCGCCTGATTTGAGCTGACCATCAGACGCGGTTCAGGGTGCAGCGCAACGGCGCTTGCACCCACCCTGAAGTGCCAGTCAGTCAGCAAGTTACTGGCAGATGACATCACCACCGGCAGCGCCATGACATCTTCAGGCGCGGTGGGCCTGCCAACCCGATCGAGAAAGCCCGGCGCGGCACACACCACCGGGCAAATCTGCCCAACCCTGACCGCTTGCAAACTGGTGTCGGGCAATGTCCCGATGCGGATGGCCACATCCACACCCTCGTCCACCATATTCACCAGGCGATCCACCAGTAATGCGTTGATCGTTACTTGTGAATACTCCGCCAGATACTCGGCGATCAGCGGGATCATAAACAACTCACCGAACATCACTGGAGCGGTCACCGTCAGGTTGCCACGGGCGCGAACGCTGCTGCCAGCGGCCAATTCTTCGGCCTCTTCCAGATCCAGCAAGATGCGTTTGCAGTCTTCCACATACCGCCGCCCCGCCTCGGTCAGACGCAAGAGTCGTGAGCTGCGGGCCAGTAGCAGCACACCCAGGCGGCTTTCCAGGCCGGCTATGACACGGGTGACGCTGGGCGGCGACATCCCGACCAATCTGGCACCGCCTGCGAAGCTTTGCGCTTCCACAACAGCGAGCAACACCTTCATTTCCTGAAACCTGTCCACAATCACCGCCGTTGCATAGAGTGGGTTGAGTCGCTTACAGCGTGGGCATAGAGGCTAGCCTAGACATGACAAACAGTCTGCATTGGCCGAACACTTGCCAAGTATCGGTCGATGTTCAGTCCTGGATGTTCAAAGGCTCTTTGGTTAATCGCGGACCTATATTCTCCGACTACGCGGCCCTTATAACGAAACCTCGATTTTCTCCAGGGAGCGTCAGGCTTCTGATCTCTTACAGCCGTCTAAACGACCGCAGATCCGGCCTCTGCCCCGCTGAAATAACTTGCAAACCTTACGTGATTGAGAAATCAGATGCGTCTCTATTAAATTTTTTTCTCACAACGCCGGGCCCCTCTGACAGCGAATCGCTGCCATGTCGGAGTTGCAGTTTGTACAACTTCGACACTCAGAGGAGATGCTCATGACTGCCCTGGAAACGTTCCTGTTTTCCGAGTTTCTTGGTACTGCTAGTTGGTTATGGTTGGTTTTTATCAGTGTCGTCCTGGCGCTGTTGATATTCGACCTCGGGGTGCTACACCGTGAGCACCGCGAAATCGGCGTTCGTGAAAGCCTGCTGCTGTCTGCTGGCTATATCACGGCTGGCTTGCTGTTTGGCCTTTGGGTCTGGGTAATCAAGGGCGGTGACGCCGGGATGGATTTTTACACCGGCTTTCTAATCGAGAAATCGTTGTCGATGGATAACGTTTTCCTCATGGCGATGATCTTCAGCTTTCTCTCAATCCCGCGCCGGTATCAGCACGAGGTTCTGTTCTGGGGCATTCTGGGTGTGATCGTGCTGCGCGCTCTCATGATTGGCCTGGGAGCAGCGCTGATTGCCGAGTTCAGCTGGATTCTCTATGTGTTCGGCATCTTCCTGCTGTTGACCGGGGCGAAGATGCTGTTCAGCAAGATCGACGCCCACCCGGACCTTAGCGAAAACCTGATGGTGAAGTTCCTGCGCAAACACATGCGAGTGACTGATCGCTTGTATGAAGGGCGCTTCTTCATCCGCCAGCCGGATGCAAGTGGTAAGTCCGTGGTCTGGGCGACGCCTTTGTTCCTTGCCCTGGTTCTGATCGAGTGTGCCGACCTGGTGTTCGCTGTGGACAGCGTGCCAGCAATCTTTGCCATTACCCAAGACCCCTTTATCGTCTACACCTCAAACATCTTCGCCATCCTCGGCCTGCGTGCGCTGTATTTCGCTCTGGCGGCGATGATCCACCGCTTCGCTTACCTCAAGTACGCCCTCGCGCTGGTGTTGATGTTTATCGGCGGCAAGATCTTCATGGTCGGCATCATCGGTAAGATCCCGGCAGTGTTTTCCCTCAGCGTGACCGTGGCTTTGCTGCTGGGCGGTGTGCTGCTGTCGCTTTGGAAAACCCGCGATCAGACCTCTACTCACCCTAAGGGTTAGATCCGTCCAGGAGGCGGCAGCCTCATGGAAAATGGCGCCTACCCGCTCGACACTGGCCGGAATCTGCGCCGGCCTCCCCTCAGGCGCGATGGCCACCCTTGCGTGCAGTCTGCCAATTACCGTCCGGCAGCGATCACCCCGTTAGCGCGGAGGATGAGATCTGCTGCTCGTTCGGCGATGACAACGCACGGTGCCATCGTATTGCCGAGGGTAATTCGCGGCATGATCGAGGCATCCGCGATGCGCAGTTTGTCGATTCCGTACACGCGCAGTTGGTTGTCGACCACCGACATTGCATCTCGCCCCATTTTTGCCGTGCCGCACTGGTGCCAGTAGGTCACAGCGGAGTTGCGGATGAACTGCTCCATAGCACGATGCTCTTTAGGTCCCGGCACAACTTCACGTTTGACCAGCCCATTGAAGGCTTCACTGTTACCGAGCTCCCTGCACAGCTCGATCGACGCATACGCCGCTTTCATATCTTCGCGCGCACTCAAAGAGTTTGGCTCAATGATCGGGGCGTTCAGCGGCCCCGCACCCGACAGGCGCAAGCGTCCTCGACTGGCAGGCCTGGCCAGCCCTGCGAACATAGTCCAGCCATGTTGTGGCGGTTCGATTGCGACCTCAGGCGGAGACGGCACCGCAAACGCCAGCTGACAGTGCAACAGGTCCGGGACCTCCAGGCGACTGTCGCTTTTCCAGTACAACGTGGTTTCACACCCACCGTTACCGACGGCCTGGGGTTTCAGGTACTCCCACGTACAGCCAAAGGCCAGATGGTCCTGTAGGTTCTCTCCCACGCCGGGGAGGTTATTGATGGGTGCGATGCCGTGGCTTCGCAGTTCGTCTTCCGGGCCGATTCCCGATTGCATGAGCACTTTGGGGGTTTGCACCGCGCCCATGGACAGAATGACCTCGGCTGCGGCATAGAAGCTCTGCCGCTTGCCTGCGATCACCACTTCGACACCGATAACCTGTGTACCGGTAAGCAATACGCGGGTTACCAATGCCCCTGTCAGAACCGTCAAGTTCGGACAGTGCAAGCGTGGCCGGATATAGGAATCGTAAACGGATTCGCGCTTGCCCTGGTTGATGCGCAGGTCGGTTAGAGCGATCCCGCCCGGGCCTTCCATCATCTCTCCATTGGGGCTGTCGAATCGGGGTATACCCAGACGGCTGGCCGCCTCCAGCGTTGCCCACGCGAGGGGTTGAGGAGTGGCCGGCTGTTCGACATGCACCGGGCCAGCCGAACCACGCCGAGCGCAATCAGGGCTGCCTTGCCAGTTCTCGATCCTGCGGTAGTAATCGAGTACCGAATCGTAGCCCCAGGCCGGGTCGCCGGACTCGGCAGCAAAATGGTCCCAATCGGAGCGGTGCCCGCGTGACCAGACCATCACATTGATGCTGGAGCCACCGCCAAGTCCCTTTCCCATGTTCAGGGATTGCCGACGGCCATTGAGGTGTGGATTGGGCTGCCCCTCGAATGCCCAGTCGCGCTTTGAACCGAGGTTCATCGGCCATAGCGCCGGTTCAGTAACCTCGGGGCCCGAGTAACCTTCACCAGCCTCAATCAGCAAGACGCGCGCGCTTTTCTGATCGGCAAGACGGGCAGCGACCACACAGCCCGCCGTACCTGCACCGCACACAATGAAGTCATAGTGTTGGTCATGCAGATGGTTCATGTGGACGCTCCGTATCGATTCAGCGATTGAGTTGGCAGTCAGCAATGGCGTAATTGCCTGCGATCACTGCTTGCCAACGCTGTGCACTGCTTCAAGAATCACTGCGGCGACCTCATCCGGCTGGGACTGCTGGGGAACGTGGCTGGTGTGTACCTCTGCAAGGGTGGCACCCATACGCTTGGCGGCAGAGCGCTGGACGTCGGGGTGGATCATCCGGTCTTCTGTGGCGAGCAAATACCAGGACGGTCTGGTCTTCCAGGACGACACGGTCGTTTTATCTTCGAAGGCAGATGCTTTGATGGGGCCTTGGGTGGCGGTCATGACGGCGGTCTGCGCTGCAGGGAGATCCTGGGCGAAGTCCTTGGCCATCCCTTCCGGCGTCAAATAGAGGAAACCGTTGCCGTCTGCCTTGATCTGGCTGATGCCAGGGGGCGTGGGCGCGCCTTTACCTTGTTCGCCGCTGGTTTGCCCGGCGTCTGGTGCGAAGGCGGCGACATACACCAGCGCACTGACCTTAGGGTCGCTACCGGCCTCGGTAATCACAGTGCCGCCCCAAGAGTGCCCGACGAGAACCACCTTGCCCTGCTGGTTGTTCAACACGCGGCGCGTCGCGGCAACATCGTCGGCAAGCGACGTGAGCGGGTTTTGCACAACCGTAACGGCCACCCCTTTGGCCTGGAGCATTGGCACCACTTTGGCCCAGTCGGAACCGTCGGCGAACGCGCCGTGTACGATCACCACGGAGGGCGTTGTATCCTGCGCGTGACTGGCACTTGCGATGAAAGTACTGGCTATGGCGAAGCCAACTGTAGCGATGTGCGACTTGAATGTTTTCATTGGATGAGCTCCTGTTCGGGAGTTCAAATTCTGCTGACTAGCCTGCGTTGCGGGCATCGGTCAATTATCCGACACCGGGACATTTTTCATGGATAGTGCGTTGCAACTGGATATCTCCCTGAGTGGGGCGCTGGCGACGATCGCTCAGATCGGGGACCTCAGCATGGGGCAACCACTCGGTCATTCCCGCCGTGTCGCCGCACTGGCGCAAATGCTGGCGCGGGCACGGCACGGCGACGGCGAACATCTGAGGGTAGCGGAACAGGTCGCCTTGCTGCGCTGGTCCGGTTGCACCGCCAATGCCGAAGGCTTTGCAGAGTTGCTGGGCGACGACGTCGATGGCCGCCGCGCGATGCTCGATTTGACGCTGGGAAACGAGCAAATGAACGCGGTGCATCAGGCGACCCCACTCGCCGTCGTGCACTGTGAGGTGTCTGGAGCAGTCGCCAAAACCCTTCAGCTCGGTGCCGCCGTCGAGGCGGGCTTGTGCCGCGTGTTCGAAACTTACGACGGCACTGGCCGGCCACTGGGCCTGACCCATGAGCACATTCCGGAGGTCGCCTATCAGGTAGTACTTGCAGGTGATCTGGATATTCTCAGTCGTGCACACGGCCTGGACGCGGCGCTACTCTGGATCAGAGAGCAGTCGGATCGGCGCTATCCCGCGTCGCTGGTGTCGTTGCTTCTGGAGAACGCCAAGGACTGGCTGGCGAATCTGGAAACGCTCGCGAAAACGGTTGAACACGCGCCAGAGCAACGTCGCGTCTCACTGACACTGGTGGGAGACCTCATCGACTTGAAGCTCTCTTGGTTGGCAGGGCATTCGCGGCAGGTTGCCCATGTCGCCGTGGAAGCTGCACGCCTGTGGGGGCTGCGGGAGCCCACTTTGACTGAAATTGGCAGGTCCGCGCTCATCTACGGTCTGGGCCGGGCAGCCGTTTCGAATCACCTTTGGAATACCGCAGGGACGCTGCCATACGGCGCTGCGGAACGAGTGCGCCTTGTCCCTTACTGGACGCAACAGGCGCTTAGACCTATCACTGAGCTGGCCGTGTCCGCAGAGATCGCAGCCCATACCTATGAGCGGCTCGACGGCAGCGGCTATTTTCGCGGCGTGGGGGGTGATGCGCTGTGTGCCGAGCACCGCCTGTTCGCCACATCGGTAGCCTGGGTCGCGCTAAGAGAAGCCAGGCCATGGCGATCGGCTCATGGCGAAGCGGAGGCAGCCAGGCTACTCAAACAGGATGCTGGCAGTGGCTTGTTCGACAACGAAGTTTGCGAAGCAGTCATTGCTGCCGCAGGTGGTGAGCGGCGGATGCGGCAACCGAAGGCTTCGGTGCTCACGACTCGCGAGTGTCGCATCCTGCTGGAGATCAGCCGTGGCGCCAGCAACAAGCAGGTGGCGCGGCTGCTGGACATTAGTCCCAGCACGGTTCGCACGCACATGGAAAGCATCTTTCGCAAACTGGAATGCTCGACCCGGGCAGCCGCTACCTTGAAGGGTCTGACACTGGGATTGATTGCCTGAAACACGTCCTGGTCAAGCCTGAATCATGCGCCCCCGTCCTGACCGGCTAGACGACCACGTGCCAGATCGATGAATGCCCTGGCTGCCGCAGAGGGGTTGCGGCGGTTCGGGTAGTACAGGCACAACGTTTCCCTGGGTGGTGTCCAGTCTTCAAGAGTGCGCACGAACTGTCCCGCGCGGATTTCGTCATGAACGTCCTGCTCCATAAAAAAGCCGAGCCCCATGCCTTCCTGCACCGCCAGCTTGACCACACTGGATTCATCCAGCGTAAGCGGCCCGCTCACATCGAGACGAGTCACTTCTGAGTTCCGCTCGAAATGCCACGGGAAAATCGCCCCATTGGGAGACGAACGCGGATGCATTGATGGCGGAGCAGATCGGATGGCGTTAGCGGTTTGCCGTGTTTTTCGAAGTACGCGGGCGAGCCGACTACCGCATACCGTTGCGGCTGGCCCAGGGGGATCACAATCATGTCATTCGGAACGAGGCTTGCTGAGCGCACGCCGAAATCGAAGCCGTCAGCCACGATATCCACCAGTCGGCCTTCGGTCACCAGGTCGATATGGACTTTCGGATGCTGCTGTAGGAACTCCATCACCAATGGCAGGAGCGCCGATCGGACAGCGCTGGCGAAGGCATTGATACGCAGCGTGCCCGAGGGCCCGACGTTATGCGATCGCACGGCATCGAGTGCAGCACGCAACTCCTGCAAGGCTGGCCCCACCTGCTCCAGAAATACCCTGCCCGCTTCGGTGATGGCCACGCTACGGGTAGTGCGATTGAACAGGCGCGATTCGAGGCGGGCCTCCAGCTGGGCAATGGTGTTGCTCAACGCAGTGGTGGAGACGCCGAGATCGATAGCGGCCTGGCGAAACGAACCCCTGCGTGCAACCGCTATAACAGCGTCCAGCTCACCGAGGCCTAAACGATCGTGCGACATGGATTGTCCTGAATTTCGGGATTGGTCATAAATTTTGTCCCAGTTGAACAAACAATCCCTCAGGCAGCAAGATCGCTCCAGGAAATCCATCCAGAAGATCAGCAAATGAACCTTCAGCCTGTCAGCGTTATTGACCCTCACTTCGACATCGCCGGTGCAGGCGATCTGGTTGCTGCCAAATACTCGCCATCTCAAGCACGTCATGCATCACTGAGGCTAACGATGCACGGCGAGCGGCAGATTGAGCGGCCTGGTGGGCTATTACTCACCGGGCGAGAGTGTCGGATCCTCAGGGAAATCAGCATTGGCGCCAACAACAAGCAAGTGGCGAGGTTGCTGGAAATAAGTCCGAGCACCGTGCGCACGCATGTGGAAAGCATCTTCCGAAAGCTGGAGTGCTCGACCCGAGCAGCGGCCACCTTCAAGGCCGCGAAACTGGGCCTGATCTCCTGATTTCCGCCCCGGATGGATCCCTCATTGCATCAGCCTCGCTGACAAAGGCAGTGCCCTAGATCACTTCCTAACAACCAGACTCAGGAGAACGAAAAGATGACCCTTCAACTACCCGACGTCGTGCAGACGTACTTTGCAGTCAGCAATGGTGGCGATGCAGCACAACTTGCTGGTTGCTTCCACTCTGACGCCACGGTGTGCGACGAGAGAAAAACATACCAGGGAATCGCTGCTATCGAAGCCTGGCAACAGGATGCCCGCAAGACCTTTATCTATCAGGTCCAACCACTCCAGGCTCAGCAAGAACAGAGCAGATTGACGGTCATTGCTAACCTTGTCGGGAATTTCCCCGGTGGCTCGGTTCAACTCAGTCATGCCTTCATGCTGACCGGCGGCCGAATCCGTTCCTTGGAGATCACGCCATGCTGAATCCAGGTTTGGCTGGCAAGCGGGTCCTCGTCACCGGTGGAACCAAAGGCATCGGCAAGGCTGTCGTCGAGCTGCTATTGGCCGAGGGCGCGAAGGTCATTACTTCGGCCAGACAGGTGGACGGAGAAATGCCGGGCGCTGTGCAGATTGCGGCTGATCTTTCGACCCGGGAAGGTTGTGACGTGCTGATCGCCGCGATCCAGGAGCGGTTGGCCGGCGTTGACATCATGATCCACGTCCTCGGTGGTTCGTCGGCACCTGGCGGCGGCTTTGCCGCGCTGGACGAAGAGCACTGGCAACAAGAGCTCAGCCTTAACCTGTTGCCGGCGGTGCGTCTTGATCGCGCCCTGCTCCCGGGAATGCTGGAGCGCAAGGAAGGAGTTGTCATCCACGTCACCTCCATCCAGAGTCGGCTGCCACTGCCGGAATCTACGACAGCGTACGCGGCGGCCAAAGCCGCACTGTCGACGTACAGCAAAAGTTTATCGAAAGAGGTTTCGCCCAAAGGCATTCGTGTAGTTCGGGTGTCGCCGGGTTGGGTAGAGACCGAAGCGTCGGTCGCATTGGCCGAGCGACTCGCACAGCAGGCAGGGACTGACTACGAGGGAGGCAAAGAGATCATCATGAAAGCCCTTGGAGGTATCCCCCTCGGACGGCCATCGACGCCCTCCGAAGTGGCTGACCTGATCTGCTTCCTGGCATCACCGCGAGCGGCTTCGATCACGGGAGCTGAGTTCGTGATCGATGGCGGAACAATACCAACGGTTTAGCAGACTGGTTGCAGGGAAGGCGGAAATACTACGGCGGCCATCCTTCTGCCGCTCTGGCTGGAAGCGATCAGTCATGAGCGGTTGCTTTTGGCCAAAAGCCGTCATCAGGACTGCCAACACCGTACCAGCAAATCAGCCTCTCACTTGCAGCTGTGGAGGCTGAGCGCATAGTAGGCCGGGCAGTTGAACCTGCCCGGCTGCATGTCAGGCGCCGAAGGCCCCATCAATGGTGTGCATTGCGCCGGTAACAAAGCCTGCTTCGGGACCGGCTAACCAGGCCACCATTCCCGCTACCTCCTCAGAACGACCGTGTCTTTTGATCGCCATGAAGCTGTGCATAAGGTCTTTCATGGGACCATTCGCTGGATTGGCTTCAGTATCGATGGGCCCTGGCTGCACAATATTTATCGTGATTCCACGCGGGCCGAAATCACGGGCCAACCCCCGGGCCATTCCTTGAAGTGCGGATTTACTCAACGCGTAGGACGCCATGCCGGGAATCGGCATGCGGTCACCATTCACCGAACCGATTACGATAATCCGTCCGCCGTCAGGCATCTGTCGCGCCGCCTCCACCGAGGCGTGGTAAGGCGCTTGCACATTGATGCGGAACAGCCGGTCAATCGCGTCCGGGTCCTGCTCGAGCGCGTCGCCGAAGATGGCAATGCCAGAATTTACGATCAGTATGTCCAACGGACCGCTGTCGCGAACACGAGCGATGACGGCATCACGGTCGGCACTGTCTGTTAAGTAAGCATTGCCGCCGGTTTCGGTAGCCAGTGAATGTGCTGCTTCCGGCGAACCTGAGTAAGTAAAAGCTACTTTGGCGCCATCGGCGGCGAAACGCCTGACAATAGCTGCACCAATTCCACGGCTTCCGCCGAGCACCAGCACTGACTTGTTCTTGAAATTCGACATGAGCGTGCCTCTATTGATTAATGTAGCGCATGATACAATTAGAAACCGCCACCCTGTCAAAGGATTTTGTAATAGTGACTACAGATAAACCCACACGTGGACGTCCTCGCCGGTTCGACCTAGATCTGGCTATTGCTACCGCCCAGAGCTTGTTCCACGCCAGAGGCTACGACGACGTAAGCGTCGCCGACCTCACCAAAGCCTTTGGCATTAATCCGCCGAGCTTTTACGCGGCATTTGGCAGCAAAGCGCAGTTGTACAGAAGGGTGCTTGATCGGTATGCCATGACCGGAGCTATACCGTTATTGGAGATACTAGGAACGAGGCAGCCGCTGGCTGTTTCGCTTGCGCAGGTCTTGGAGCAAGCCGCGCGCGCCTACGCTGCCGATCCTTCAGCAACTGGCTGTATGGTGCTGGAGGGCACTCGATGCAACGACGTGGAAGCGCGCGAGGCCGCTTGCACCTTCCATGTCGCTGCACAGGATGTGATCAAAAACATCATTGCCGAGCGCTACCCGCAAGAGGCTGACCGGCTAGCAGATTACGTCAGCACCACGATGGCTGGCCTTTCAGCCAGCGCGCGTCACGGACAAAGCCTGGATCGTCTCTTGGCAAGCGCTCAACTGGCCAGCGTTGCACTCGCCCAAGCTATTCCAGCTGAATGTGAGGAGGACGCGGGGAGTTCTGCAGCTGCTAGGGAGAGATAGTTCGATGCCGAAAATACTCACTTCATAGCCAATAGCCTGCGGCTACTGAGCGCGTCTGCAATCGGCCAAGAGCCGCGCTAGTCGCGACTGTCCGCTTAGGCTCGAAACCCTCATCTACCAATACCACCGCATCTCACTCCTCGAACCCCTCACCCGCCAGGCTTCGCTTCACGCTCTCGAGGTGCAGGCGGGCGTTTTCTGCGTTGCCGATCATCATCTGCCTGCACGCCGCGCTGGCCACTTCGGCCGCAACCGGCTTCAAAGCCCGGCCGCTGGCCATCGCCTTCAGTTGCACCTCGGCAGCGCGCTCCAGGTAATACAGATCGTCCCAGGCCTCGGCGATGCTTGGTCCCAGCACCAAAGGGCCGTGGTTCTTGAGCATGACGATGTCCGCGCCTCCTGCGGCTCTTGAAATTCGTTCACCCTCTTCGTAGTCCAGCGCCAGTCCGCTGTAGTTCTCGTCCACCACCAGGCGGTCATAGAATTTCAACGCTGTCTGCCCGGCCCAGACAAAGGGCTCGCCCTCCAGCATGCATAGCGCCGTCGCATTGGGCATGTGCGTGTGAAGGGCCGCAGAGGCCCGAGGGTTCAGTCGGTGCAGCTGCGCGTGGATGAAGAACGCGGTGGCTTCAGGCTTGCCCTTCCCCGCCAGTACCCGCCCCTCAAAATCACAGATCAATAGCGAAGAGGCGGTGACTTCCGAGAACGCCAGGCCGAACGGATTGACCAGAAACAACCCTGGATGCCCTGGAAGTACGAAGGAAAAATGGTTGCAGATACCTTCGGCCATGCCCAATTTTGCCGCCATGCGAAAGCATGCCGCGAGATCAACCCGAGCCTGACGAATCTCCGGGCTGTCCAGACTCCCCACGATGGCTGATTCGCTGGGTGAAGCATTGATTTCAAAGCTGTGCGCCATTTTCGAAGGTCCTGAAATAACCGATGGATACCTTCAAGACTAGCCAAGTCAGCCCTCAGGCCAAGGGACAGTTGCCTGATTTGCGTTGGCCAGTTCAAGGTCTGACCCACCCTTTCCCGGTATCTGGCCCTACGAGCGTCGCACCGTTTGTTTCTATCTTGGCGTCACATCCGGGCAGTCACGGCCCGATCATTAGCCAAGCGCTGGAAAATAGCCGGCAGAGAGGTTGAGCATGAGCACACCTGTTACCAACGAATACGTCCACGCGCTGGACCGCCAGCATGTGTTCCACTCCTGGTCCACCCAGGGCGCCTTGAACCCGCTGGTCATTGCCGGCGGCCAGGGTTGCACGCTATGGGACTACGACGGGCGTGAATACCTTGATTTCAGCAGCCAACTGGTCAACACCAACATTGGGCACCAGCACCCCAAAGTAATCGCAGCCATCATCGAGCAGGCCAGCAGCCTGATCACAGTGGCACCGGCAACAGCCAACCTGATGCGAGGGGAAGCTGCCAAGCGCATCCTGTCCCACGCCCCTGCTAACTTCAGCAAGGTGTTTTTTACCAACGCAGGTGCCGACGCCAACGAGAACGCCATGCGCATGGCCCGGGTGTTCACCGGCCGTGACAAGATTCTTTCGGCCTATCGCTCGTACCACGGCAGCACGGGATCCGCCATCGTGGCCACCGGAGATCCACGTCGCGTGCCAAACGAATTTGCTCGTGGTCACGTGCACTTCTTCAACCCATACCTGTACCGCACCGAGTTTCAGGCCGGCACCGAGCAGGAAGAATGTGAACGCGCGCTGCAGCATTTACGCCGGGTGATCGAATGTGAAGGTCCCGGTTCTATCGCGGCGATTCTGCTGGAGAGCGTTCCAGGTACAGCGGGCATTTTGGTGCCACCCAAAGGTTATATGGCAGGCGTCAGGGCACTGGCCGATGAATTCGGCATCATGGTCATCCTCGACGAAGTGATGGCCGGGTTTGGCCGCACCGGCAGTTGGCTGGCGCTGGACCACTTCGACATCGTCCCGGACCTGATCTGCTTCGCCAAAGGCGTGAACTCGGGCTACGTTCCAGCCGGTGGGGTGATGATTTCCAGGCCAATTGCCGAGTATTTCGATAACCACTTCTTTCCCGGCGGCCTGACTTACTCCGGCCACCCCCTGGCGATGGCAGCCATTGTCGCCACGCTGGACGTGATGGCTGAGGAAGGCATCGTCGACAATGCCCGACAGATCGGCCACGAAGTACTGGGCCCCGGCCTGCAGGCACTGGCGGCGAAGTACCCGTTGATTGGCGAGGCGCGGGGCATCGGGCTGTTCTGGGCCCTGGAGTTCGTCAGCGACCAGAAGCTGAAAACCCCGCTGGCGGCACCGGTGATGGCGCAGATGAAGGCGCAGTTCCAGGCCCGCGGTCTGCTGACCTTCATCGTGGAAAACCGCTTGCACGTGGTGCCGCCTTGCATCGTCAACGCCGCCCAGGTCGCGGAGGCGTTGGGTATCTTCGATGAAGTCATCGGCGAGATTTCCGGCAAGCATGCACGCTGATTGTGCCTGACACGCCGCGATTCGCAGCCTTCGGCAGCTCCTACTGGTCTGGTCTGACATACCTTGGCCCTGAAGGAGCGCACGAGCAGCGCGAGGCCGCGAATGCGATCTGTCAGGCAAACCGCGATTCGCAGCCTTCGCCAGCTCCTACTGGGTCTGGTCTGACATACCTCGGCCCTGTAGGAGCGCACGAGCACCGCGAGGCCGCGATTGCGATCTGTCAGGCAAACCGCGATTCGCAGCCTTCGGCAGCTCCTACTGGTCTGGTCTGACATACCTCGGCCCTGTAGGAGCGCACGAGCAGCGCGAGGCCGCGATTGCGATCTGTCAGGCAAACCGCGATTCGCAGCCTTCGCCAGCTCCTACTGGGTCTGGTCTGACATACCTCGGCCCTGTAGGAGCGCACGAGCCCCGCGAGGCCGCGATTGCGATCTGTCAGGCAAACCGCGATTCGCAGCCTTCGCCAGCTCCTACTGGGTCTGGTCTGACATACCTTGGCCCTGAAGGAGCGCACGAGCAGCGCGAGGCCGCGAATGCGATCTGTCAGGCAAACCGCGATTCGCAGCCTTCGGCAGCTCCTACTGGGTCTGGTCTGACATACCTCGGCCCTGTAGGAGCGCACGAGCACCGCGAGGCCGCGATTGCGATCTGTCAGACAAATCGCGATTCGCAGCCTTCGGCAGCTTCTACTGGGTCTGGTCTGACATACCTTGGCAAACTGTAGGAGCGCACGAGCACCGCGAGGCCGCGATCGCGATCTGTCACGCAAACCGCGATTCGCAGCCTTCGGCAGCGCCTACAGCTATGCGATCCCCATCAGAATCCGTCGAGCACTTGTGCCAACTGTTCGATCCCGGGCTCTATTTTCTCGGCGTCGATGGCGTGAAACCCCAGGCGCATAAAGTTTGTCGGGGGCGCAGGCTGGAAGAAGAACTGCGTCCCTGACTCAATCAGGATGCTTCTCTGCGCGGCCGCCCAGGCCAGCTTCTGGGTATCCACGCCTTCTGGCGTTTTCAGCCAGAAGGCACTGGAGCCGCCACTCCCCAAATGCTGGCAACCTGTCAGACGCTGGCTGATGGCGTCGCTCATGGCGGCGCGACGACGCCCGTGCTCTTCGCGAAACCGCCGCAGGTGAGCGTCATAGTGGCCCTGAGCGAGAAACTCGGCGAGCATGCGCTGGTTGTTTAACGGTGGGTGTCGGTACATCAGGCGGCGCAGGGCTCGCAGCTCGCTGATCAGTTCGGCGTCGGCAACCATGTAGCCCATTCGCAGGCCCGGTGAAAAGGCCTTGGACAGACTGCTCAGGTAAATCACCCGTCCGCTGCTGTCGCTGGCTTTGAGTGCCGGTAGTGGATGGTTGTCGAGATTAAGCTCGGCGTCATAGTCATCTTCAATGAGAATCTGGTCGTGCAGACGTACCTGTTGCAGCAATTGGCCGCGACGGGCTGCGCTCATGGAAATGCCCGTGGGCACTTGATGGCCGGGGGTCACGTACAGGTATTCGCAATCATTGAGACGCGCGTCGACCACCAGGCCTTGCTCGTCGATATCCTGCTTGTGCACTTGAGCCCCCTGCAGCTCGAAGATGCTCAGCGCATCGCGAAAACCCGGGTTCTCGATTGCCACCTTGATGCCGTTACTCATCAACAGGGTAGCCAGCAGGTACAAGGCGTTTTGTGAGCCAAGGGTCACCAGAATTTCGTCGGACCCCGCCCAGATGCCACGCTTGGGGAGTACCCGGGTGCGCAGCTGTTCGATGAGCATTTCATCATCACGGTCGAAACGGTCGCGCATCCAGCCCTGATCACGCTCACTGCGCAGAGTATTACGCGACACCTCGCGCCAGCGCTCCAGTGGAAACAGATCGCGGATCGGTTGGCCGTAGATGAACGGGTAAGTAAAGGCGCTCCAGTCGCTTGGCCGTAACACGCCGTGCTTCAAACTGGGGAGCATCTTGAAACGTCCGGCCCAATCCGGAGCGCGTTCTTCCTCAATAGTGTCCGTGTAACCCGTAGGGAGAGTTCGGGTGAAATGCGGCAAGGCGGTCCCCGAATCGCCGCCGCAGTAATCGGCATGCAGGTAATAGCCGCTGCGTGGACGACTGACCAGATAGCCGTTATCCAGCAGGCTTTCATAGACCAGGGCCACGGTATTACGCGAAATGCACAGCTGTTGAGACAGTTTGCGGCACGACGGCAAGGGTTCATCCGCAGGGAAGCCACCGCCCAGAATGGCCGACACCAGCGACTCTCGAAGCTGTTCCTGAAGCCCGCGCTGATGGTCGAAGTCCAGATGGAACAAGTGATCGATCATGGTCTTTGCTCCGTAATCCTTCACATACCTGGGCAACCACATTCCCCAGCCCCGCGCACCTGCACAGCTGAACACTCTGGGCCTATGTCGTGATGGCTGAGGTGGATCTACCAGCAGATTAATGACGGGACGAAGCAATTAGCGCGCCATGCTCTGTACAGGTTTTAACTGGCCAGTGGAATGTGCCGAACTGCCCCTATCGCTGTTCCCAAGCCCCTCACTATGGTTGATCCCAGGCAATGGACGTCTCCGCGAGAGAGACGGCCACACTTTTCGATCAATCGGGAGCAGCACCATGAAGTCCTCAAGCAAGAGTTCCATGACCGGTAAATCCATGAGCCTGCTGCGCAACCTGAGCCTGGCGGCGCTGGTAATGTCCCTGCCGTTCGCGGCACACGCCGACCTCGATAGCGTGAAGAGCAAAGGCTTCCTTAGCGTCGCAACCGAGGATGACTATGCGCCCTTCAATTACATCGTCGACGGCAAACCCGAAGGTTTCCACAAAGAGCTGCTGGAAGACCTCAAGGCGTACGCCAAGCAGCAGAAGTTCGACGTCAAGCAAGACATCCTGCCGTGGACCGGCCTGCTGGCTTCGGTTTCTTCCGGCCAATATGACGTCGCCTTTACCGGCGCGCTGGTCACCGACGACCGCCTGCGAGTGTTCAACTTCGCGCCGCCCTTCGCTTCTGCCCAGCACTTCTACGTCAAACGCGCCGATGACAAGAGCCTCAGCGATATCGCCAGCCTGTGCGGCAAGACAGTTGGCGTGCAGGCCGGCAGCGCGCTGCTCGCCCGCCTGCCCGAGTTGAAAAAGATGATGGAAGCCAAGAACTGCAAAATCGGCAAGGTGGTTGAATACCCGTCCTATCCGGAGATCTACGCTGACTTGGCCAATGGTCGCCTGGACTACGCGGTCAATGCCCTGATATCCGTCAACGACCTGGTCAAGACCCGAGGCGACACCTTCGCCAAGGGCATCGCAGTGTCGGGTGCCGGTTTCGCTGCCTGGCCAGTGCCGAAGAATAGCCCTGAGCTGCTCAAATTCCTGACTGGCTTCATGGATCAGATCCGCGGCAATGGACGTCTGGCCGCCTTGCAGACCAAGTGGTTCGGCGAAGCTTTCCCGGACATGCCGAAAGAGCCGATTACCAACGTCGAGCAGTTCCACCAATTGGCCGGTATGAATTGATCATCTGAAACTTGCTGCGTCATTGAGTGCCCGCTTCGCGGATCTCTCCACGAAGTGGGCACTGACAAGTTCGCTACCCGGGACATCTGTTCGTCCAAAGCATTACAAGGACCAGCCATGAACACACAAGCCTGGCTACTGCTGCTGGAAGGCGCCTGGACCACCTTATGGCTGTGCGGCATTGCCATCAGCATCGGCGTTGTCCTGGGTCTGGGCATCGCGTTGTTACGCATGGCCAAGATCCCTTTCGTTGAACAACTGCTGGTGCTCTACATCAGCCTGGCGCGCGCAACACCCTTGGTCACGCTGGTGCTGTTTCTGTTTCTCTCGGCGCCGACCTTCGGCATCAATATGAACCGCAACATCGCCGCCATCGTCGCCATGACCCTCAATACCGCAGCCTTCAACGCCGAAATCTGGCGCGCGGCGTTTCTGAGCTTTTCCCGGGACCAGCGCGAGGCAGCACTGGCCTGCGGCATGACCAGCGGGGTGTTCTTCCGACGCATCATGCTGCCGCAGATGATCACCACCAGCCTGCCAGGGCTGGTCAACGAAATGTCATTCCTGATCAAGGGCAGTCCGGCGGTCGCAGTGATCGGCATCGTCGAGTTGACGCGTGTCACCAACCGTATCTCGGCGGTGACCTACGAGCCTCTGCCCCCGATCCTCGCAGCTGCGGTGCTGTACATGCTGATCATCAGCGTATTGCTCAAGCTGCAAGGGCTGGCGGAACGCAAAGCCAACCGGTTGGCCATGTGAGGAGCCATTGATATGACTGAATGGACCATTCTTTGGGAGGCACGGGAGCTGTTTTTCGACGGCCTGTTGGCGACTTTGGGCTTATTTGTCCTGTCCATCAGTTGCGCGTTTGTAATGGGCTGCGTGCTGGTGTTTCTGCTGGAGGAAGGCAATCGGCTGTCGAAGGTGTTGCGGGTCTCGATCAACCTGATGCGCACTTTGCCATTCCTGATCCTGGCGTACTTGCTGTACTACGGTTTGCCGGAGTTGGGGCTGCGCATGAGCGCCTGGACTGCGGGGCTGCTGGCACTGGTGATTTACCACGCCGCGTACTTCGCCGAGATCCTGCGTGGCAGCCGTCTGGTGCTGCCCGAGGGCTACATCGAAGCCGCCAAGGCCCACGGTTTCACTCCCGTGCGCCTGTATCTGCGCATCACCTTGCCGCAACTGATGATCAAGACCCGGCCACTGCTGGGCAACCAGTTGATCATCGCGCTCAAGGACACCGCGTTCCTCACCATCATCACCGTGCAGGAGCTCACGGCAGCGGCCAACTCCGTGCAATCCACGTACTTCATACCCACCCAGGCCTTCGTCGTAGTGATCGTGATGTATTGGCTGATCAGTATCTGCCTGGAGCTGGCGCTCAAACGTGCCGGCCGATTCGGTGCTAGAAGAGGATTCGATCATGTCTGAGCAAAACAACGACATCCCCGCAGTGAGCATCAAGAAACTGTCGAAAAGCTTTGGCGGCATTGAAGTGCTGCGCGATATCGACTTGGTGGTCAACAAGGGCGAAGTGGTCAGCGTGCTGGGCTCATCCGGCTCGGGCAAATCCACCATGCTGCGCTGCATCAACTGGCTGGAGGTGCCCGATCGCGGCACCGTCCATATCGCCGGGCAGCGCATCGGTTTCAACGAACAGGCCGGCCGCAAGATGAGCAACAAAGAGCTGGCGACCTTGCGCGCCAGAACCGGCATGGTCTTTCAGGGGTTCAACCTTTGGCCACACCTTAGCGTGATCCAGAACGTCATGGAGTCGCCGATGTACGTCAAGGGCATGCCCAGGGACCAGGCTCGGGCTATCGCCGTGGAACTGCTGGAAAAAGTCGGGCTGGGCGACAAGCATGACGCCTATCCCTTCACGCTGTCCGGCGGGCAGAAGCAACGAGTGGCGATTGCCCGGGCGTTGGCCATGAGCCCGGAAGTGATTCTGTTCGATGAGCCGACCTCGGCGCTGGACCCGGAGCGGGTTGGCGAAGTGCTGCAGGTCATGAAAAACCTCTCCCGAGAGGGCTACACCATGATCGTGGTAACCCATGAGATGGAGTTCGCCCGTGCGGTATCCGATCAGGTGGTCTTCCTCGAAAAAGGCCTGATTATCGAAAAGGCCCCACCTGAAAAATTCTTCTGCAACCCGGATACCGAACGGGTGCGCAAGTTTCTGGAAATTTCGGCCTGAGTGGCCAGGTTTTTAAGCTGTTTCGAGCTATCCGCGAGGTAATCCATGAGCAAGGTGGTATTCATTACAGGTGCAACATCGGGGTTTGGCCGGGCTACGGCAAAGCGCTTTGCCGAGGCCGGTTGGTCGCTGGTGCTCAGCGGCCGTCGTCTGGAACGATTGGAGCAATTACAGCAAGAGCTTGCCAGCAAAGTCCCGGTGCACATTGCCGCGCTGGACGTGCGCGACGCCAAGGCCGTACAACAGGTGGTCGATGCGCTGCCCGCAGGGTTTCGCACGATCCACGCCCTGATCAACAACGCCGGTTTGGCACTGGCACCGGAGCCGGCGCAGAAGGTTGCCCTGCAAGACTGGCACACCATGATCGACACCAACATCACCGGCCTGGTTAACGTGACCCATGCCGTGCTGCCCAGCCTGCTGGAGACCGGCAAGGGTGCGAGCATCGTCAACATCGGCTCGGTAGCCGGTGAGTGGCCCTATCCGGGCGGCCATGTTTATGGGGCCAGCAAGGCTTTCGTCAAACAGTTCAGCTTTAACTTGCGCTGCGACCTGATCGCCACAGGGGTGCGGGTTACGGATATCGCACCGGGTATGGCAGAAACAGAGTTCACCCTGGTGCGCACCAAAGGCAACCAGGCGGCCTCGGATGCGATGTATGGCAGCACCACGCCGCTGACCGCCGAGGACATCGCCGAGCAGATTTTCTACGTCTGCACCCTGCCCGATCACATCAATATCAACCGTCTGGAAGTCATGCCCTCACGACAAGCCTGGTCGCCGTTCGCGGTCGACAGAGATTAGTGGCAGCGGCGCTCGCTCCAAGCCTCAGCAGCGAGGCCGGCGTTGTGCGCAGCGGGAGTAATGCAACATGTTCATGGCCCTGGCATTCGTCGCCGGTGTAGTACGTGGCTACAGCGGTTTTGGCTTTGCCATGATTCTAGCGCTGGGTCTGCTGCCCAGCCTTACTCCCACACTGGTGATACCGGTGGTACTGATGCTTGACCTGGTGGGCAGCATCAGCCTGTGGCCGCGCGCACTGAAGACCTTCCACCGGCAAGTGGGTCTGCGGTTGATTGTCGGCATGTGGCTGGCGCTGCCCGTGGGCTTGCTGGCACTGGCAAGATTGCCTGAGCAATGGACCGCACCGTTCGCTGCCGGTCTGTGCTTGCTGGGCGGGTTGTTGTCACTGATCAAGACCCAACCACCTTCATCGACCCAGGCACTGAACCTGCACTGGGCCCTGCCGGCCGGGATTGCCTCCGGACTTGCTACCGCAATGGCGTCGGCAGGAGGCCCGCCATTGATTGTTTACCTGCTGCGCAGTGGCTTGCCCGCCCTTCAAGTACGCGGCACCGCGATCGGTTTCTTCGCCATCGGCAGCGCCAGCTCACTTGCCGTGCTGGCCGCCTTGAATGTACTGAGTTTCGCCCATCTACAACTGGCCACAACCCTGGTGCTGCCCTCGCTGGCAGGCAGCGTGCTGGGCCAATGGTTGTTTCGCCGCAAGCCGATGTCCTTGCAGCGTCTGGTCGGGGGGGTATTGGTGCTGATGGCGATTGCGACGTTGGCCAGCCGCGTCGTTTCCACGCCGTTTTAGCTCGCGGTCAATACAAGGGCGAAAACGCCGCAGGCAGACAGACTGTCGAGTGCATTTCACGCAACTGCGGCCCGGAGTTCTCCGGCGGCCAGACGGAGTCAGCCACTGCCCGGGTGCGGACGTCAAGACGCTGTTCCAGTGTCGCGTAGGGCCAGATGTGCAGGTAGCGCGGAGTGCGACCGTCAGTGGCATAAAACGCGGCATAGACCTGGGAATATTCAGGGGCTGTGCGCGGGCCGACGGCTTTTTCCCAGCCCGCCAGGGTAGGAGCAAGGCCGGAAGGGATCAGATTGTACTGACGCAGCTCGTAGAACGGGCCATGGGCACCCGGCCGCAATGGCTCGAGAAACGGAAACAGCGTGTAGTTCTCGACCTTCATATCCAGCATGAACGCTTCAATGCCGAATGCATCGGTCGCGAGCAAATAACGTTCCCGCTCGTTCTGGCGACTGGTTTCATCGCAATACCCGCGCAACACCATGATCTGGTTCAGTGCGCCAATCTCTGAAACCCAGCAGCCCACTAATGTGCCGCCTGCTTGCGGGACCGCGAGGGTGTTTTCAAGAATCTGCAGCGCCTGCGTCGGTGTGCGCACGCGTAATGTGAAAGTGATCAGTTCATACAACTTCATGGTTGTTCCTTGGTTCAACGCTGTGCAGCCGCAGCGGGCTGCGAAAGGCAGTGTGCCTGGCACACCGCTTCGCGCCCGTCGTCACTTCCCAAACCTCCTGCAGGCCTGAGGTTACTCAGGCACAACACTGCAGGAGGCTGCGAAAGCGATTGGCCCTGTGTTACCAGAAATTCCAGGTATAGGTCGTCGCAAAACGGTACTCGTCATAATCCGCGCCGAACTTCTGTTTGGTCTGGATATTGCGCAGGTCGAAACCCAGGCCTTTGAGCGGGCCGCTCTGCAGCACATAGCTGACGTTGATGTTGCGCTCCGCTTCTTCGTTGTCGGTCAACCCGGCACCGCGATTCCAGTCGGTGCCTTTGGTGTAGCGAGTAAAGAGTTTCAGACCCGGAACCCCAAGGGCCGCAAAGTCATAGCCGTAACGCGCCGACCAGGAACGCTCACCCGGGCGGACAAACGCCAGGGATGACCAATGCACCAGATAGGGTTGCGGTATATAGCCGTTCAGGGTCGGGAATACGCTGTCACCCAACATGCGCTGATAGCTGACCCCGAACATGTGGCCGCCTTTTAGCAAGGTAAATAACGTACCCCATGAGCGATTATCGATTTCGCCGTTCAGGGCATCGCCATCTTCGTTGTTATTGAAATAGCGCAGGTCGGTCTTGAACTTATAGCCGGCGCCCAGATCCGCCATGTGCGACAGACCAAAATAATGCTGTTTATAAATGTCGTGAACCACGGCATAGAAGTAACTGGCTTGCAGACTTTTCGTGACCTGATAGGTACCGCCGCCAAAATCCATGCCGTCACTGTCGAGGTTATCCGTAGAACCCCACTTGTATAACTTCTCGTGGTTCGACGATTCACGGGTCACGTTGGACCAGTAACGCCCGCCGGTGAGAGTCAGCCCGTCAAGCTCCTTGGATTCGACCACAGCACCCTGATAGATAGTGTCCAGCTGGCGACTGGTGTCATCGAATGCGATTGGAAGTTGTGGACGGTGATCACCGATCTTCAATTCGGTTTTCGAATACTTCATTTTGAACGTGGCGCCTGCACGGCTGTAATCTTTTGCCGTTTGCTGGTCGCTGACGCTGTACGGCAATGACCCGTCGTTGCCGGATGAGTCCAGGCGCAGGGCGTATTGCGCGTTCATGTCCAACCCGAAAGCCAGCGGCGTGTCGGTATAGCCCGAGGTGAACTGCAGGTCAAAGCCTTGCGACCAGCTGTGCACTTCGGAAACCGGCGCAGCATCCTGAGTGAAGTTTCGATTCAAATAGAAGTTACGTGCATCGAGTTTCAAATGGCTGTCATCAATTACCGCAGCCTGCCCCAACATCGGAACTGACATAACCCCCATCACGCTGAAGCATTTGATCCCACGACTTAACATCTTTTCCTGAAACATCTGACATCCCCATTTGTAATGTGTGCTGAGCGCACTGATTATCGGAGCAGAACAAACGAAAAAATGAACACTGGCAGTCAACGACTGTGCTTTCTATATTGAAAACATCAATCACAACGCACGCAACTTCGCCATCACGCAAAATGCACAGCAAGGGAAGTTATCGATTATATAAAGCTTGCCCTTTATCAGGACGCATTACTCAATCGGTGATAAGCACGATTGAAATACACCAGCCCTTCTTGTGAAGCGCCCATGCACAGGTCAAGAATTTCACAATAGAAAATCGTGTGGGAACCCACTTCATGAGCCTGGGCAATCCGGCAATCGAAACTGACCAGCGCCTGGTCCAGCATCGGCGCACCGCTTTCCATGGTGTGCCATTGGGCACTGGCAAATCGTTGCTCGGCATCCATCTCGCGATTGGCGAAGACCCCGGAAATATCCTGATGCTCGGCAGTCAGCACGTTAACGCTGAGCACGCCATTGGTTTTGAAATGCACGTTGGAATGCGACGAGCGATTCATGCACACCAGCAAGGTCGGTGGTGAGTCGGTGACGCTGCACACCGCCGAGGCAGTAAACCCGAAACGGCCTGCAGGGCCATCCGTGGTGATAACCGAAACAGCGCCGCCAAGCAGCGCCATTGCGTTACGAAATCCAGTCAAATCGACCATGGTATTGCCTCCGTTGGATCAGATATCCAAAACCAGCTTTTTCGATTTGGCCCGCGAGCAACACACCAGGATCTGGTCGTTGGCGGCCTTTTCATCGTCGGTGAGGTAAACATCGCGGTGATCGGGCTCGCCTTCCAGCACGTCGCACAGGCAAGTGCCACACACGCCCTGCTCACAGGAGATTTCGATCTTGATGCCCACGGCCGACAAGGCGTCGACAATGCTCTGGCCTTCGGCGACCTGAACGGTCTTGCCGCTGCGCTCAGCGACTACTTCGAAGCCCGCGCCAGATGCGTCGACTTCCACCTGGAAGTACTCGCGGTGCACATGATCATCGGCATAACCGGCCTTCAAAGCCTCGCTGATCACCCAGTCCATGAAGCCTGCCGGCCCGCAAACGTACACATGCACGCCCGCTGTCGGGGCACCCAGAACAGCAGGTAAATTCAGTTTCTGTGCGACGTCCTCATCATCGAAATGGGTGAAGACGTGACGGGCAAAATCAGCATTTTCAAGCTCGCCGAGGAAGGCACTGCGGCTGCGCGAACGCCCGCAATAATGCAATTCGAAATCGCTCTGCAGCGACTCGAGCGCATAAGCCATGGCGATCATTGGTGTGATGCCAATCCCGCCACCGATAAGTATCGAGCGCGTCGCGTCAGCGGCCAGCGGGAACAAGTTGCGCGGTGCGCTGATGTCTATTTCCTGACCTTCCAGCAGCAATTCGTGCACTGCCAGCGAACCGCCCCGGGACGCCGGATCCTTGAGTATGCCCAAGCGATAAACACCCGCATTGGCCGGGTCGCCGCACAGCGAATACTGGCGAACCAGGCCGGTCTTCACATGGATATCCACGTGGGCACCGGCTTCAAAGGCCGGCAATGGCATACCAGACGGGTCGCTCAGATCGAGGACCACCACACCGTCGCCCTGCTCTTCACGCTTGCGCACCACGACTTTCAACATTTGATCACTCATATCCGAGCATCCCGCTTTTTGTTTCATTGTTTCGTTGAGTCCGGGCCGCCGTGGCGGGCCGGTAGTACCCGGTCAAATGCACCTGAGGCATCAATAGCCTTCAGCGCATGAACAGTCCGCCGTTTACATCCCAGGTCGCGCCAGTGGTGAAATACGCATCTTCACCCGCCAGTTGCACCACCAGCTTGCCGAGGAAACCAGCATCCCCCAGACGCTTGACCGGGATGCCTTCTATGAGCTTTTCCAGCCTCTGCGGTGGCACTGCTGCACGCACCGCGGGCGATTCGATAGGCCCCGGCGCAATGGCGTTGACGGTCACGCCGTTGGCGGCCAGTTCCTTGGCGAAGATCTTGGTCAGGGTCACGATGGCGCCTTTCGATGCGGCATAATGCGCGCCCGTGGCAGTACCGCCGTTTTGCCCGGCCAGGGACGCCATGTTGATGATCCGCCCGTAACCCTGGCTTGCCAGATAGGCACCAAACACCTGGCAACCGACAAAGGTGCCACGCTGATTGACGCTGACCACCTGATCGAACTCTTCCGGGCTGATCTGCATTACCGGTGTGGTCATAGTCATGGCGGCGTTATTGACCACCACATGCAGGACGCCCCAATGCTCAATGACCGCAGCCAGTGCGGACTGAAAATCAGCCTTGCTTGAGACGTCCAGCTTCAGCGCCATGACGCGTTCGCCCGTCGGATCCAGTGCTGCCGCAGCGGCCTGGGCCTGCTCAAGCAGGCGATCAGTGATCACCACCGAATAACCGGCCTTGAACAGCTCTGCGGCGATGCTGCTGCCCAACCCCTGCCCTGCGCCTGTCACCAATGCAATATGAGTCATGTCGAGCCCCTCAGAGGATGTAGCCGAGGCCCGCAAGCGCATCGTCGGAGTTGATCAGACGAACCAGCTTGCGCTGGATCTTGAAGCTTTCACCGGCACGTTCCAGTTCGTAAACGATGTCGGCGCTGTAGTGCTTGAGCGAGTCCTTGCGAAACTCACGCAGGTTCTGCGCGCAACGCACGGTGACATGCTCTTCACTTTCGAACAGCACCCGAAAACGCGACAAAGTACGCACAGTGCGCGGCTGCGGACTGGTGGAGATCGACTCACCACCGGTCAGACGCTGCACCCGCAGTTTGCGCATGTGATGGTCGTCATAGGCGTAGTTCAGGGTGTTCTCGAAGTCTTCTTCCTTCGGGTCGATGGGGATGATGTAGGTGCCCTTTTCTGTCCACAGGTTCATCCAGTTCTCGAACTCGCCATGGTCGAGCATGTCGCCTTCGGCCCAGATGAAAGCGGTGACTTGATTGAGTAATTGCAGGTTCATTTACTTGGTCTCCGCCGACATCATCTTTTTCCACTGCTGGTAGGCCGCGCGCATGCCGGTCTCGGCACTCACGTCGCTGACCAGCCCGTCCTCGGTCGGCTTCTCGCCCGGCAGGCCACGGTTGAGCATGATCCACAGGTCTTCGCCAGCACTGGCGCCTTTCTGCACGCGCTCCCAGGCTTCGGAATCGTCCGGGGTACCAAAGCCCATCGGACCCTGGAAGTGTTCGTGCAGACGCAGGCGGTAGCGGTTGGCTACGGCCGGGCCGCCGTCCATGGTGATCACCGAGTGGTGGATCTCGGTCTCGGTCACCGAGATCGGTTGCAGCACCCGGAAAAACGCCATGGAGCAAGCGACATTGGGGAACAGGTTGAGGTTGAAACCCGAACCACCGACGGCGCGGACAATGCGACGGACTTGCTGTTCTTCGATGCCCTCATCACGCAACTCGGCGGCCAACCCTTCGAAACGTTCGGGGATTGGCTTGTCGAGGTCAGCTTCCAGGTCCACCAGATCGGGGATCATGACCATCACGCTGTGGCCGTTGCCCAGGTCTTCGACATAGCCCGGGCCTTCGACGAAATCGAACAGCTTGAGGGTTTCTTCATCCACCGAGGACAGGAACGACTTGTGCACCAGCGGGAAGTGGTAGGCGTCAGTGGTGTTTTCCAACTGGATTTTCCAGTTGCCCGGAAAACGGAAGCGATGCTCGCCCGGCACCTTGATCGGGTAACCGGCGCCCTGCTTCATGAACAGGTCCATCCACTTTTTGGCCGGGCCGAGGAAGTCCACCAGCGGCTCGATGTCGGCCTTGAAGGTGGCGAACAACATGCCGGCGTATTCTTCAACCCGCAGGCTCACCAGTGGCAGCTCGGCCTTGTCCAGGCAATCGCCATAGCTTTCCGGGCTGGGCACGCCTCGCAACGAACCGTCCAGGGCGTAGCTCCAGCCGTGGTACGGGCAAACGAAGCTGTTGGTCTTGCCTTTCTTGTGTTCACAAACCGTGGCACCGCGATGGCGGCAACGGTTGAGGTGCACGTGAACCTGCTTCTTGCGGTCGCGAACCACAATCACCGGCTGCTTGCCGATGTAGGTGCTTTTGTAGCTGCCCGACTCGGGGATTTCGCTGACATGCGCGACCCAGACCCAAGTGCTGTAGAAAATCTTTTCCAGTTCGACGTCAAATAGCTTGGCGTCGGTGTACAGCGAGGTGTGCACGCGGTCGTGCTGGATCAGGTCGGCGGGGCTGACCTCCAGGTTCACGGCGTTAATCAGATTAGTCACGGTGTCTCCTCGTCGGCATTGTTCGCCGGCTCTCAGAAAAGGTTGCTGTCACTGGCCTGACTTATCAGGCACCGGCAGGTGTGCGTTGCTGTTCCAGGTGTCTACCGGCCGACTGAACAGGTTCTCGGTGACAAAATGCGCCATGCGCCACACGCCTGTTTCAGGTTCTTGCTGGAACTCGACGCTCAGCCGGGCACTGTTCAAATGCGAGGCACCGCTGGCGAAGGTCGAGGTCTGCAACATCACCCAACTGCCGATGGCACGAGCGCCTTCAACGCGGATCAGCTCGCTGGTCAGGAAGTGCACGTTGAGGGCAAAGTGCGCTGGCTCGACCATGTACGTTGCGAACATCGCCTTGATCGAATCCCGGCCCCGATAGCCACCGAATGCGTTCTGGTACTTGGCACCTTTGCCTTGCCAGATCGCGTCTTCGCTGAACAACCCGGCCAGCTCATCCAGCGGCGAATCGACGCCCAGGTCGTCACACAGCACCATGTAGCGGTTCATGCAGGCGCGAACGGCGTTTTCGCTTTCCAGCTGCACGAGGCGCTGTTCAAGTTGTTCGAGGCGAGATTCGTGGTTCATGGCGATGAGCTCTCTAGACGATCAGCGCTGAATGATCAGTTCGCGGCCGGTACGGGCCTCGACCTTGGCGTACTTCCAGAGCTTGTAGGTGCCCTCGCCCACCGGCGTGCTGCGGAACAGGTTGCACGCGGCATTGACGGTTTCGATGTCCGGCACATCAGCCAGCAGGTAGGTGGTCCACGGGTAGCCGGTGGACGGGCCGACCATGCTCTGATCGTCGTCCATGTTGCCGAATACCTTCACACCGGGCAGGTCGTGAATGCCGTTCCACATGGCGCTGAACGCCGCCCAGACTTCCAGCTGTTCTTCACGCGGGGCGTCGAAGAAGTTCTGGTTGATGCCCATGCAGAACAGCACGCGCAATGGTTTTTTGTCAGTCATGTGAGTTACCCAATCAGTAGAAAAAATGAATTACAGATAGCCGGGTAGCGGCTTGTTGCCGAAGAAAATCGCCCCGGCGTTCTGGTAGGTCATATCGCCCATGAAGGCGTGCTGAGTGATGACCTGGGTGTCGTTGACGAAGCGCGACAGTGGGCTGGTGCGATATACACCGCTCATGCCCGAGAGCATCTGCGCGCTGCGCGCAACTTCAGCGGCGACGCGGGTCGCGTGGGTCGAGGACAGACGCAGCATGTTGGTTTGCTCCACCGACACCGGATCGCCAGCAAGCACGCTGGCCCACGCGGCATCGATGGCTTCGTAGAACCAAGCGCGGGCCGCACGCAACGCTGCTTCGGCCTTGGCCATTTCCACCTGTGCCAGCGGCCGATCAGCCAGAGCTGGGGCGCCGGTCACGGAAATACGCCCACTGGCCATGCCGCTGAGCTCGTCCAGCGCCGCCCGGGCAACGCCCAATCCGACCACCGAAAGCACCTGGGTGGCGAAGGACAGCGAGGGATAGCGAAAGAATGGTTCGTCGAGATTCGAAGCGCCGCCACGAACGAAGGTCCACTCCTCGGGCACCACCACGTCTTTGACCACGACGTCGTGGCTGCCGGTACCGATCAGGCCGACCACGTTCCAGGTTTCTTCAATTTGCACCTTGTCACGAGGCATCACAGCCAGGCGCGGCAAGCCCACGGACTCACCATTTTTGGGGCTGATGCCGACGCCGATCAGCTCGGCGCCCATGCAACCGCTGGAAAACTTCCAACGACCATTAACCTTCAAGCCGCCCTCGACGAAAGTGGCAGGCTGAGGAGGAAAGATACCGCCCGCGAACACCACATCAGGGGATTTGGCGTAGACCTTCTTGATGGTCTCCAGAGGCAGCGCCGACAGGTAGACCGGGCTCATGCCGAAGCTTGCCACCCAACCAGCGGAGCCATCGGCACGGGCGATTTCTTCCACCATCTGGCAAAACTCGGCGGGTGAACGCTCGTCGCCGCCGAAACGTTTCGGGACCAGGGCGCGGTACACCCCCAGGCTTTTGAAACGCTCGATGACATCCGCAGAGATGAATTTCTGTTGGTCGAATTCTTCGCTGCGGGCACGTATACGGATCTCGTCCAACAAGCTTTTGAAGTCAGGACTCTCAGTCATCGGCGCCGAGGGCCGATAAGCCAGTTCGCTTAGTGAAGACACGGTTTTCTCCAATTCAGGCATGACAATTAATCTTCCAGATGACGAACCAGCTGGCGGGCGACTGCGCAGAGCAGTTCGTCCGCACCCTTGGCGGCAATCAGTTGCACGCCCACCGGCAGCCCTGACGCGCCCATGAGCGGGATGGTCAGTGCCGGGTGGCCGGAAAGGTTGAAGGGACGAACGAAAGCGGTCATGCCGATCACGGCGCGGGTATCAGTCGCGTCAGCCAGCAGCAGCGGATAGTCCGGCATGGTCGGCATCGCCAGGATCGGTGTACGGGCCAGGGCTTGATCGACCTCAGCGGTGAACGCCAGCCGAATTGTTTCTGCGCTCGCCAGTGTTTGCGGGCTGGTGAACTGCGCAGCCATCAGTCGCGAGGCGATGTCTTCCCCGACCTTGCCGGACGCCAGCAGATGCCCGCATGCAGCCCAGGTTTCCGCATTGATCACATCCAACCCCGCGTCGTAGGCGGCCTGCATACCAGGCAATGGCTGCTCGCTCAGCGCAAAACCGCCGGCTTGCAACGCCGCGTCGACTGCGGCCTGAATCTCTGGCCGGGCCAGCACCGGCACTACGCCAATGGTGACGTCGTCGGTGCCTGGCAGTTCGGCGAAGCCTGGGTCAATGGCGGCCATGCCTTTGATCAGAAGATCGATGCTGTCAGCGAACGGCCCGACGCAATCAAGGCTGCTGTACTCGGGCATGACCCCTTTACGACTGACGCGACCGAAGCTGGGCTTGAGGCCAAACACGCCGCAACAGGCTGCCGGGATGCGCACTGAACCGCCGGTGTCGGTGCCAATGGAAAAGTCCGCAAGCCCGGCCGCAACCGCGGCAGCTGAACCACTCGACGAGCCGCCAGGAATGCGCGACGGAAACCGAGGATTGATCGCAGTGCCGGTCCAGTTGTTGATCCCGGTAGTACCAAACGCCAGTTCATGCAGGCTGGTTTTACCGATGATCCGGCAGCCTCTGCTGAGCAGATGCTCAACAACCTCAGCGTGGTGCTCCGCGACTGGCGCATCGGCCAAGGCACGGCTGGAAGCACGGGTCGGGAAGCCTGCGATATCGATGGTGTCTTTCACCATCACCGACAAGCCTGTGGTTCCCAACTCTAATTCCTGGACGACAATCGTCATGCCCATCACCTGTCTATTCAATTCAATCGAAACACGCTTGGGATCAGCGGCCCGCAACAGCAAAGCCCCGCCAAACGCTTAAATCTAAAATCGTAATATTTACGTGAATTGTCAATTGAATTTTGTGAAATAAATAAGTGTGTATTTACGGTGCGTTTTTAAGCACTCCCGCACCGTTGACGTGCATTTTGGTAACAGCCAAAAAATCGACCGGCCAGTCATGAAAAATCGATTAATTCTTTGTAAATCATATGCATATGTAGGTTATTCGGGAATTTATCGCTGTAACCGGCCGATTGGACAGCAGATCATCCCAGGAAATATGACGATAAAAACCGGCCTTTGAAAATAAAATAATCACATGAAATTTACTGCAATTACGGGTAAGTTTTTGCGCTTTTTTATCGAGCATTTTTCCACTTAAAAATCTCTTTTTTACATCGATGCGTTTCGTTCTACAGGCCCCATGCCCACGCAGTTCGCACAGCGTCAGGGCCCCTGAGGAACCCGGTGTGAGGGCGCGGAAAAATTCCCGGCAAAAATCGGTTATCAGCGGCCCGTCCCCACTGGGCAGCAAGCGTGTCCCGAAGCGGGGCGTTACTTTTTCTGGCATGCAACCTGCTATCGCTTGATCTGCCCATCGACCAGGGTTCGCTCAAGTCGAGCAGCGCCGCCAAGTCTCGCTTCAAGGGTCTGGCGCTGAGGGATTTCAACAAGAGCGCTCGCGACCGCACCCCTTGGTGATGGAGACGACCTTTCAAAAATCGCGCCCTTGCTTCGCCTTGCAACTCTTCGGAGAAAGTCATGCTCTTCAAAAAAACCGTGTCCACGTTACTGTTGAGTGCCGCCTTCGCATCCTTTGCCCAGGCAGATGTAAAAGTGGGAGTCATCACCTCCTCCACAGGCCCTATCGCGTTGGTAGGCCTACCGCAGAAGAACAGCGTGCCGTTGCTCCCAGCTCAAGCGGGCGATCAGAAGGTCACTTACATTTCCCTGGATGACGCAAGCGATCCGACGGCGACTGTCAAGGCGCTGAAGAAACTGATTGATGAGGACAACGTCGACGCGATCATCGGGCCGAGCGGCTCGCCGAACGCCATGGGTGTGCTGCAATTTGTCGCTGAAGCGGGCGTGCCATTGCTGGCACCGGTAGGCACCGCTGCGGTGGTGCTACCGATGACCGAGCAGAAGAAATGGGTGTTCAAGACCACGCAGAACGATGATCTGATCGCCAAAGCGTTGTTCGAGAACATGAGCAAAAAAGGCATCAAAACCCTGGGCTTCATCGGTACGGCCGACCCATATGGCGAAAACTGGGCCAAGGTAGTGACCGGGCTGGCTGCCGAGAACAACATCAAGATCGTCGGCAGCGAACGCTTCCAGCGCCAGGACACCTCGGTAACCGGGCAAAGCCTGAAGATCCTTTCTGCGCGGCCGGATGCCGTGCTTATCGCCGCGCCGGGCAGCTCGTCGGTGATGCCGCAAACCACCCTGTTCGACCAGGGCTATCGCGGCCAGATGTACCAGACCCACGGTGCAGCCCTGCAGGACTTCCTGAAACTGGGCGGCAAGAAAGTCGAGGGCACGATCCTCGCCGCCAGCATGATGCTGGTCCTGGACGAGATGCCGGACAGCCCATCCAAAACCATCGCCAGCGACTACATCGCCAAGTACGAAAAGCTCAACGGCAGCAAGCCTGCGACCTTCGGCGCCAACACCTATGACGCCGGGCTGCTGCTGGAACGCGCCATTCCTGTCGCCAGCAAAATTGCTGCGCCCGGCACCCCGGCCTTCCGCAGCGCCCTGCGCGATGCATTGGAAAACACACACGAGCTGGCCGCCACTCAGGGCGTGTACAACATGACCCCCGCTGACCACAGCGGCTTTGACGAACGTGGCCGGGTCATGATTCAGGTCAAGAACGGTAACTGGACACTGCTCAAGGACAAATGACCGATACCTGATGCCGGGCCATCGGCGCGTTCGAATGGCCTGCATCAGCCATCGGCAGGTCATCACCTCGTTGAAAGAGTCATCATTATGAATTTCCAGATAGCTATGCTGCTGGGCCAGGATGGCATCACCAATGGCGCTATCTATGCGCTGCTGGCGCTGTCGATCCTGCTGGTCTTTACCGTGACGCGGATTCTGCTGATCCCCCAGGGCGAGTTCGTTACCTATGGCGCGCTGACCATGGCCACTTTGCAGGAAGGCCACCCGACCGCACTGGTCTGGTTGCTGCTGGGGCTGACCATTATTGATTGCGCCCTGGATCTGTACGCTGCGGCGCGTTCCAGTCGCGGCTTCCTGTTCCCCAAACGTATCCTCGCCAAGCTCGGCTATGCCCTGCTGATGGTCGTACTGATCATGAAGCTGCCGCTGGCCGATCTGCCAATGGCTATTCAGGCATTGCTGACCCTGGCGCTGGTTGTACCGTTGGGCCCGCAGATTTACCGGCTGGTGTTCCAACCAATTGCTTCGGCCAGCTCGCTGGTGTTGCTGATCGTGTCGATTGCGGTCCACGTGAGCATGGTCGGTATCGCCCTGCTGCTGTTCGGTCCGGAAGGCGCCCGAACCCGGCCGTTTTCCGAAGCCGGCCTGGAACTGGGTCCGGTGACCTTCAACAGCCAGACACTTTGGGTACTGGCGGTTTCGTTGGGACTGATCGTCGGGCTGTTCCTGTTCTTCGAGCGCACCCTTTACGGCAAAGCGTTGCGCGCCACTGCGGTGAATCGCATGGGCGCGCGTCTGATGGGTATCTCGCCAACGCTGGCAGGCAAGGCGACCTTTCTGGTTGCGACGTTTATCGGCGCGCTGTCGGGGATTCTCATCGCACCGATCACGACCCTGTATTTCGACTCGGGATTCATCATCAGCCTCAAGGGGTTCGTCGGCGCCATCATCGGCGGTCTGGTCAGCTACCCGCTTGCCGCCATGGGCGCGGTCGCGGTCGGCCTCATCGAAGCGTTCTCGATGTTTTGGGCCAGTAACTACAAAGAGATCATCGTGTTCACCCTGATCATTCCTTTTCTGCTGTGGCGCTCATTCACCAGTCGGCATGTGGAGGAAGACGAATGAACCCTCGTTATCTGTTGTTGGCGCTGGTGGCCGTGCTCGGCATCGCACCGCTGCTGTTACCGCCTTATTACGTGACACTGCTCAACTACATCGGCCTCTATACCCTGGTGGTGCTGGGCCTGGTGTTGCTCACTGGCGTAGGCGGCATGACCAGTTTTGGTCAGGCGGCGTTCGTCGGCCTGGGAGCCTATACCTCGGCGTACCTGACCACCACCGAACAACTCCCGGCCTGGCTGGCCTGGGCCGGGAGCTCACCCTGGCTGGCGTTACTGGTGGGGGTGGTGTTGACCGTCAGCGTGGCAATGATTCTGGGTGCCATGACCCTCAAGCTTTCCGGGCATTACCTGCCACTGGGCACCATCGCCTGGGGACTGTCGCTGTATTACCTGTTCGGTACGGTCGAGTCATTGGGTGGGCATACCGGTGTCAGTGGCTTGCCTTCGATCTCACTACTGGGTGTCGAGCTCGATAAGGGCGAGAAAATTTTCTACCTGATCTGGGTCGTGCTGTTGCTGGCCATCGTCATTACTCAAAACCTGCTCAACTCCCGAGAAGGCCGCGCCATTCGCGTGCTCAAGGGCGGTCAGGTGATGGGCGAGTCCATGGGCATCAATACCTTCCGCTCGAAGATGGTGATCTTTGTCATCTCAGCGGTGTTTGCTGCCATCTCCGGCTGGCTGTATGCCCACACGCAACGCTTCGTCAACCCGACGCCGTTCGGTCTCAACATGGGCATCGACTATCTGTTCATGGCGCTGATCGGTGGCGTTGGCAGTGTCTGGGGCGCATTGCTCGGCACCGGCATCCTGACCTTGCTCAAGCAATGGCTACAGGACTTGCTGCCGCATTTGCTGGGTAACACCGGCAACTACGAAACCATCGTGTTTGGTGTGTTGATCGTGGTGCTGATGCAACGTGCACCTGGCGGTCTGTGGCCCATATTGGTGGGGCTGGTGCGCAAGCGTTTCACGCTCAAGCGCAGCTTGCCCGTGGGCAATGACCAGGTGGCGCAACTGCCGCGTCGCGAGTTGCCTGAGCACGGCCAGCTGATTCTGGAAGCGCGCAATGTGACCAAACGCTTTGGCGGACTGGTGGCCAACAACGACATGAACCTGGAAATCCATGCCGGGGAAATCCTCGCGCTGATCGGGCCAAACGGCGCGGGCAAAAGCACCATGTTCAACCAACTCTCGGGGGTCGATACGCCCACCTCCGGTGACGTGCTGTTCATGGGCAAAAGCATCAACGGCATGAGCTCACGGCAAGTGGCGCGCATGGGCATGAGTCGCACCTTTCAGCACGTCAAACTGCTGCCCACCATGACCGTACTGGAGAACGTCGCCATCGGTGCGCACCTGCGCGGCAACAAAGGTGTGCTGGCGGCCGCACTGCATCTGGATCGTGACGAGGAAGCCAGCCTGCTCAATGAAGCCAAACGGCAGCTGGAGCGCGTGGGTCTCGGTGACTGTTTATATGAAGAAGCCGGCAGCCTGGCGCTGGGTCAGCAACGCATCCTGGAAATCGCCCGAGCGCTGTGTGCCGACCCTTGCCTGCTGCTGCTCGACGAACCGGCCGCCGGCCTGCGTCTGAAAGAGAAAGAAGCGCTGGGCATTCTGCTCAGTCGCTTGCGCAGCGAAGGCATGGCGATCCTGCTGGTCGAGCACGACATGGACTTCGTCATGGGCCTGGTTGATCGCGTGGTGGTCATGGAGTTTGGCCAACGCATCGCCCAGGGCTTGCCGGAAGACGTACAGAAAGACCCCGCCGTGCTGGAAGCCTACCTTGGAGGAGCCGAGTGATGAACAGCCAACTGAAGCCGCAATCAATCATCACCAACACCACCGCCAACCCCGTACTGGAAGTCAACGACCTGTGCGTGGCCTACGGCAAGGTCGAAGCCTTGAGCAATGCCAGCCTGCGGGTCGGCCAAGGCCAGATCGTCACGGTCATCGGCCCCAACGGAGCCGGGAAAACCACCCTGCTCTCCGCCATCATGGGTGTGCTCGGTTCTCGTGGAAGAGTGGATTTCGATGGCAGCCTGGAAGCGGTGCCCGAAGTTGAAGTCATGGTCTCCCGTGGCCTGGGCCTGGTCCCGGAAAAACGCGAGCTGTTCACCAGCATGAGCGTCGCGGACAACCTGCAACTCGGCGCCTTCCAGCGTTATCGACGCGGCGACCGAAATCTTGCCCAGACCCAGGCAGAAATTTACGAGCTGTTCCCGCGCCTGTGGGAGCGACGTGACCAGCTGGCCGCCACCCTTTCCGGGGGCGAACGCCAGATGCTCGCGGTCGGTCGGGCGCTAATGGCCAAGCCCAAGCTGCTGATGCTCGACGAACCAAGCCTGGGCCTGGCGCCGCTGATCACCCGAGAGATCTTCCGCATCATTACTGCCCTGCGCCAGACCGGGGTTTCGATCCTGTTGGTTGAGCAGAACGCCCGCGCGGCACTGCGCGTCGCCGACTACGCCTACGTACTGGAAACCGGACAGATCGCCATGCAAGGCCCGGCAAAGCAGTTGGCGGACGACCCGCGGGTCATCGAGGCCTACCTGGGGCTGGCCAGCAAGCATCAGGAAATGCTGGCCGGTTGAGCCACCTGTGCACGACGTCGGCCCGCCATAGTGGGCCGACTCACCCCGACCTGGAGCAGTCATGAATCATCCTGTTTTACGCGTCTGCATCGCCGGTGCCGGTGCTATCGGTTGCACCCTCGCCGCCCGCCTGGTGAAAGGCGGCCAGCAGGTTTCAGTTCTCGCCCGCGGCGACACTCTGGCCACCATTCGCCGCGACGGCATCGTGCTCAACGATCTGGATGGGCGTCATCACGTGCAGGTCCAGGCCAGCGCCAACGCTGGCGAGCTTGGCCCGCAAGACGTGATTTTCCTCTGCACCAAGGCCCCGGCCCTGGGCGACATGCTGCGGCAGATCCAACCGATGATCTGCCCGGAGACCATGGTTGTCCCGGTGGTCAACGGTGTGCCCTGGTGGTACTTCCACGGCGAGGGCGGCCGTTTTGCTGATCGCCAGGTGCAGGCGGTCGATCCGGACGGCCAACTCGACGCCGCGCTGGACTGGCATCAGATCATCGGCTGCGTAGTGTTTATTACCGCCAGCACCACCGCCACGGCAGTGGTGGAATCGAACAACCCGCATCTGATGGTCGTCGGCGAACCGGACAACAGCCTCAGCCCGCGCCTGGAACGTCTGCGCCAGGTGATCGAGTCCTCCGGCATCGAAGCCCGCGCCACGGACCGCATCCGCGATCAGCTATGGACCAAAATCATCGCCAACATCACCTCCAACCCGCTGTCGGTGGTGACCGGCGCGACCCTGGAACAGATTTACGGCTTGCCCGAACTGCGCCATCTGGTCAGCGCCGTCCTGCAGGAAACCCTGTTGACGGCAGCGGCGCACGGCGCACGGGTCAGGATCGACCCGCAGACCTTTTTCGAACTGGGGGCAGGTATGGGCGCAGTGCGTACGTCGATGCTTCAGGACTACGACAAAGGTCGCCCGCTGGAACTGGCCGCCATCGGCGACGCCGTCATTGAGCTGGCCGATCAGATGTCGATCCCCATGCCCACCACCCGCAACATCATTGCCCTGGCGCGCTTTCGCGGCCAGCAGGCAAGCCACTGAACACTGAGCGACAAGGACCTCGAAATGAGCACTGAAATGATCAAACCGGACCACATCAGCGACGAAGAATGGGCGCTGCGCGTAGACCTCGCCCACTGTTATCACCTGGTGGATTTGTTTGGCTGGACCGAAACCATTTTCAACCATATTTCCGCGCGGCTGCCCGGGCCCGCTCACCACTATCTGGTCAATCCGTTCGGCCTGAACTACACCGAAGTCACCCCCGCCAACCTGCTCAAAGTCGACCTCGACGGTAACAATCTGGAGGACTCACCCTATGACGCCAACCCCGCAGGCTTTGCTCTGCACAGCGCGGTCCACGGCGCCCGTCACGACATCCAGTGTCTGATCCACACCCATACCACGCCGATCTCGGCCATCGTCATGAAGAAAGACGCCTTCGCGCACAATGACTTCTACGGCGCGCAGCTCTATGGCCGCATTGGTTATCACACCTTCGAAGGCATCACCCTGTTCGATGACGAGAAGGCCCGGATGATCGACAGTCTGGGCGACAAACACATCCTGGTGCTGCGCAACCATGGCATCGCAGTGGGCGAAAGCAGCATTGCCAAAGCGTTCTTCCTGCTGTGGACCGTGCAGCGCGCCGCAGAGATTCAGTGCCAGGCCGGCGCGCTGGGTGGCGAGGACAATCCACTGCCCGTCGATATCAGCCAGAAATGCGCCGACCTGACCACGATGCTGATTCGCGACAGTGGTTTTGCGACCAAATTCTTCAGCGCCATGGTGCGCAAACTGCACGCCGAACGCGGCGCTATCTGGTAACTGACTGGAGTCTCGGCAATGACGCACACCCGCATGGATAAAGCGCAGCCACCGGCGCTGGCTGAATTGCCGATCTCGCGCCTCAATGCACAAGGTTGTCTGGATCACTGCAACACGGCTTATTTGACCCTGTGCGGTTACGACCTGGCGGCGCTGCAGGGCAAACCGCACCACATGATCGATCACCCGCAAATGCCCGAAGCCGTCATGCAGCGCATGTGGGCCACGCTGCATGCGGGCGTCGCCTGGACGGCGCCTGTCATGGGACAGCATCGCGACGGCAGCACCTTCTGGAGCGAACTTTACATATTGCCATTGCTGGCTGAAGGCAAAATCATCGGCTTTGGCACGGTTTACCATCCTATCAGCGAGGCCCTGCGGCGCCGTGCCGAAGTGCTCTACAGTCGTTTGAGCAGAGGCCTTGCGCCACAGAGCATGGGTGAGCGCATCGGCCGTCATTTAGCAACGCATCTGTTCGCCTGGCTGAGCGGACTCGGTCTGCTGGGCCTGTTTGCCACCGGGCAAGTCAATGGGTTGATCGCCGGGGCGCTGCTGGGATGCGGGTTGCTGGCGCTCGCCCAGCCGGCATTATCCGCCCGTCTCCAGCAACGTCGGGCTTTGGCTGGTCATGCGTCTATCTACAGCGATCCGTTGCTGAGTTCATTACACGGACGAGCCGAGGGTCTGACGGCCCGACTGGAAATGAGCTTGCATACGCAACACCTGCGTATGCGCACGGTCATGGCCCGCATCCAGATCAATGGCGAGACGTTGCGCAGAAGAACAGATGAATCAGCGCAACTGGTTGACGCCCAAACGAACCAACTGGAGCGTCAGTTGCTGGAAGCCGAGCAGTCGGCAGCGGCCGTCAATCAGATGAGCGCGACCATTCTGGAGCTGTCGACCAATCTGCAGCAGTCAGCGCAAGCGTCTCAGGAGGTCAATCGACTGGCGCACGCTGGCGACCGGCTTTCCGCGCAGAGCCGTGAATCCATGGGCGCCTTGGGGACTTCAGTGCAGAACATCGGCACCGCTGTGGGCAAACTTGCGCAATCCATTGACTCGATCGGCGGTATCGCCCAGGAGATTCGCAGCATCGCCGAACAGACCAATCTGCTGGCCCTCAACGCGGCTATCGAGGCCGCGCGCGCGGGCGAAACCGGACGCGGATTTGCAGTCGTTGCCGACGAGGTACGCTCGCTCGCCTCACGCACTCGTGAATCAACCGATCAGATCCAGAGCCGTATCGACGAGCTGCGCCAGTCAAGCGCAGAGGCGCTGGCGACGACACAAAGCGGCGAGCAAGCGGCACAACGCAGCCGCGATGATGTGGAAAAAGTGCAGTCTTCTTTGCAACACATCTGCCAGGAAATCGGCCAGGTCAGCTCAACGAGCCTGCAAATGGCCACAGCCATTGATCAGCAGGGGCAGGTGGCGGAAGAGATCAACAGGCAAATCAATCAGATCGCCCTTTTCGCTCAGGACAATACCCTGCAGGCCAGACGCAGTGGTCAAATCGGCAGGGAGCTCAATCAACTGGCAAGCTCACAGCTTGAACTTGCCGGGCGTTTTCTGAACGGCTGACTTGAATCAATACCGGCACAGCCTGGTCCGATAACCTCATAAAGGTGATCGGATCACGTGAATATGCAACAATCAGCGCCACTCATGCAGCTGGAATCCCTCGCCTTCCATCACGGGTTCCGGGCAAACGCGGCCACGGCTGTGCCCTCACTCAAGAATTCCAAGACGCGACGCACTTAATGAATACTCCAAAAAAGCGCCAGCACCGTTACGACCCTGCCAGCGAACATTTCAAAAAAGAAGACTTCCCCTTCTACTGGCTGGCACGGCTCAATGGCCGTTACAGCATGGCCATGGAAAAAATCCTCAAGAAGATTGACCTGGACATTCCACGCTGGCGAATCCTGCTGACACTGAAGGAACAGGGCGAGCTGAGCATTTCGGAAATATCCGTGCATGCCATCGCCAAGCTCTCCACGGTGACCAAGATCGTCTATCGCATGAAAGCCGATGGCCTGGTGGACACCAATACCTGCAGCAATGACGGCCGGGTGACTCAGGTATCGCTGACCGAAACGGGCCGGCAGACCGTGGAGCAAGCCCAGGCTGCGACCCGTGGCATTTTCAACATGAGCTTCAAAGGCCTGACCGAAGCCCAGATCACCAAGCTGAACGGCACTCTGGAGACCATCTTCAACAACCTGCCTGAGGATTGAAGCTGGCGAAGGCCGCGAACACAGCTTGCAGTTTGCCCGTCGTCCGGACGCCGCACTGTGGCGCAGTCACCCGTGCATTTATGGGAGCGAGCTTGCTCACGAAGGCAATAGAAGGTTTGGACTGATGCCTGAGCATTCCGGCGTCTTCGCGAGCAAGCTTGCTCTCGCAAACATCATCTGAATCAGAAGATGTTTGTTTGCCTGATGAGAGCTGCCTAAGGCTGCGAAAAGCGCCGGATCTGCCACACCTATCGAGCGCAGGCGAAGCCGGGCATCAAGCCCATCAACTCCAGCCGGCTGCTTAATTCCCTCAAACGTTTCAGGCGGTAGGCCGGAATATCCACGGCGGCATAGTCGTAGAAACCCTGGCGGTCGCGTAACCCGCTACGACTTTGAGCCATGTTGTCGCTGATGACCTGAGGCGCCGAGAAGCGCGGATCAATGGCTCCGGCCAGGTAACGGGATGCGTAGAGAAGAATATCGCCTCCGCCCCAGTCGATGAATTCCAGCAGGCCAAGCACGGAAAAGCGCAAGCCGAAACCCACCCGAATCGCCGTGTCGATGTCCTCGGCGCTGGCAACGCCCTCCTCGACCATCCGCGCGGCTTCGTTCATTGCCAAGGCCTGAATGCGCGGCACGATGTAGCCCGCAGTTGGCCCGCATTTGACCGGCACTTTGCCGATGTCGCGCAACAATTGCATGAGCCGCGCCACTACGCCGGCATCCGTCTCGGCGCTGCAGCTGACCTCCACCAACGGCATCAATAACGCCGGGTTCAGCCAGTGAGCGTTAACGAAGCGCTGCGGGCATTCGACTAATTGCGCCAACTCCGTGACCAGAAAGGTCGAGGTGGTCGATGCAATAACCGTTTGCCTGGAACAATGCTCGCTCAACCAACTGAAGCACTGCGACTTCGCCTCCATGACTTCCGGCACCGCCTCGAACACCCAGTCGCTGCGGCCCAAGTCTGCAAGCGCAGCGTCACGGCCGCAAATCCTCAGGTGTGTCAGGGCCTGCTCCACCTGTTCTGGCCCGATGTTGCCCAGACTGACCAGTATCTGCAGTTCCGCCTGCACATTGGCCCGCGCCTGATCAAAGTAGACCTGCGCCGCGTCCTGCTCCCGAATTTTGAAATCAACCAACGTCACGTCGATTCCGGCAAAGATAAACGCCGTCGCCATGCCCTCGCCCATTCGGCCTGCGCCAACGATGCAAACCCGACCGTGGTTCATGCTGGTAATCCCTGTTCGAGCAGCTGAGTCATCTGTTCACGGCTCAATGTGTCCAGACCGAACTGCTCAAGGGTACGGCCGTTGCCATACAGATCCTTGCTGGTGACCGCACTGGCAAGGCTCAGTAAACCTTGGGCCACGGGTGTCGGCACCCCCGCCCAACGGCCAACCGAAACCAGGAATGACAGCCCCAGACGGGTATCTTCCAGCATGTAGCGATGGCTCAGCAGGTCAATATCTTCACGCCAGTCTCCGCTGTCGGTGAGCTTGCCGTGAGCCCCGCGGCCGTACATCCACTCGTCGCCAGAGGTCGCGTAATGATCGGCCAGCGGGAAATGCGGGGCCCGGTAACCCAATGCTTCGCGTATGGCGATCCGCTCAGCATCCAGGGCATCTGTGACCCGACGGATCGACGGCACCGTGCCTTCGTTGTGAATGTCCCAGCGATCAAAATGCTCCAGGGGACCTGCGTTCATCATGATCAATGGCGGATGAATGATGGGGCCAGCGTTCATCAGCGCGCCACTGAGCAGATCTTCGATTGGCTCGACAGCGGGATAGGCTTCACGCAATACCGCAAACGCCGGTTCGCTGAGACGGGCCGGAAACACTCCGGTGGGCAGACGCGTCGCGTAGCCGCTGATCACGACGTGGTTGGCTCCATGCTTGCGTGCCAGGTACGGCAAGGTGCCGGTTTCAGCAAAAGCGACTTCGCTGTGATTGCCGGCGGTATGCATGGCTTGGGCAAACAGGTAACCGCCAAAGGTCCCCGGTGGCAGGAACACCACCTGCCCATCGCGCAGCAGCGGTCCCAACTGTGGCGCCAGGCCCTCGTGAGAAGTTGAGGGCAAAGGCACCACCAGTAATTGCGCATGAGCAACCGCGGTGGCCAAGTCATCCGTGAGTTGCAGGTTATCCCCGGTCTGACCGACGCCAACCCGGCGTCGACCGCGATAGTCCTCTACGGTCAGCTCCGCCAGTTCCTGCAGCTGTAGCAAGGCTTCGCTATCGCGCCGCCAGAGCACCACCGAGTGGCCTTTTTCTGCGAATTCGATCGCGGCTGCATAGCAACCGTGCCCACCACCAATAACGCTGATATCCATGAGTGTGCTCCTGTGAAAGAGCCTTCATGCTAGCGAGAGCCGCCACACTGGGATGGCCGAAACACGCAACCGGCATCCGCCATGCGCAACGAATTCAACTGCGCTGACGCAAGGTGGCCGACGGCAGGCAACCAAACTGCTTGCGATACTGCATGGCGAAGTGCCCAAAACTGCTCACGCCGTGGTTGAGCAGAATATCGGTCACGCTGACATCGCGCCCCGCACTTTGCAGCGCCTCATGGACGCGGGCCAGGCGGCGCGAGCGAACGTAATCGGACGGTGTCTGGGACAGAAAGCGGGTAAAGCCATTCTGCAGCGTGCGGATCGAGACCTCACACACCTGCGCCACCGTCGCCAGGGCGATGGGCTCCGCCAGATGCTCTTCAATGTAATCCCGAGCTCGTTTGATATGGCGTGGCAATAACAGACGGCAATCTTCCAGCAAGGCATCGGAGTAGTTATGCGGCAAATGGGTAAGCAGTACCGATATCACGTAATCCGACAACCCGGGGCCCAACGCTGCATTCAATGCCTGCTGATGCAACTGACAGATATAAGTCAACGTCGCGCTCACGACGCCCAGACCCGGATGGTCGGCAGGCACCTGGATATCAAACAGCAGCGGGTGCTTCAGGGTGCGACCCAGGAGATTTTGCAGCTGCGTCTCAAGCGCCCTGCGCTCCACCCGCAGAATGAGGTTCCGGCAGTCGCTGTCGGTCTGGATCACGCTGCGTTGTGACGGTGACGAGACAGTCACCGCGCCCTTGTGCAGCTTCGCCGTCTGCTTGCCCAGTGTCACCAGGCCCGCACCTTGCAAGGTCACGCGCACCAGATAGTAGTCACTGATGTCCCCCGCATCGATGTTGACCGACGCGCCGTAGTGCAGATCGAGTAGCGCAGCATTACCAAAAAACACACCGTACAACTGCGAGTGCAACGCGCCGCCGTTACACATTTTCATATTGTGCGGCCACAGGTATTGGCTGACCCGGTCCTTGATGTCGCCATAGCCTGACGAATCAATCAAACAATGGCGATGCAGCGCAGAGACATCCGTGAGCATGGCAATCCCACCTTGATACCGTTAAAAATTACGGGAAAAGGAAAGCAATTTTCACACCAGTCACCTGCTTTGTGCACAACCGGAACAAAGGTTGCGCGCTGCGAATGGAGGACCCGATAGCAAGCGCCTAAAAAGGATGGCGGCTTAAGCAGCGGCAGACTCCCACCCCTTTTCTGGTATCTCGACATGACCCTTCAGAACACTGTCCGGCAGACGCAAAAAAGCTACCTCTACGAGTGGTACGTCGTGGGCATCTGCATGTTGGCTTACATATTCTCGTTCATTGACCGGCAGATCCTGACGTTGATGATCGAGCCCATCAAGCACGACATGCAGTTGAGCGACACCCAGTTCAGTCTGCTCCACGGTCTGGCCTTTTCACTGTTCTATGCCTTCATGGGCATGCCGATCGCAGTGCTTGCCGATCGCTTTTCCCGCCCGCGGATCATCGTTATCGGGATCACATTCTGGAGCCTGGCCACCGCAGCCTGCGGCATGGCGGGTAACTTTCTACATATGTTCCTGGCGCGGATCGGCGTGGGCATCGGCGAGGCTGCCCTTTCACCCGCGGCCTATTCGATGATGAGCGATATGTTCGAACGTCATAAGTTGGGGCGCGCGGTGGCGGTCTACTCCCTCGGCTCGTTCATCGGCGGCGGAATTGCCTTCCTGCTCGGCGGTTATGTGATTGATATGGTCAAGAACATGGAGATGATCGACTTGCCGCTGCTCGGCGAGACCCGACCCTGGCAAGTGACTTTTTTCCTGGTGGGCCTGCCAGGCGTGCTGGTGGCACTGGCCATTGCGCTAACGGTGCGGGACCCGGCGCGAAAGGCACTGAAAATGGGCGCGGATGGCAAGATTCAGACCGCGAGCCTGCGCGACACCTTCAGGTTTCTGAATCAGCATCGCAAAACCTTTATCTGTCATTACGTCGGCTTTTCTTTCTATGCCATGACCCTCTTCTGCCTGCTCGGGTGGGCACCGGCCTTTTACATGCGTCAGTACGGCCTGGACCCGGCCCACACGGGTTATGTGCTGGGCATTCTGATTCTGCTGGCCAACACCAGCGGCGTCCTGTTCGGAGGCGCGCTGATCGACTGGCTGACCCGCAAAGGCTATACCGACGCGCCGATGCGCGCAGGGGTAATTGGCGCACTCTGTATGTTGCTGCCAGCGGTGATGTTCACTCAGGTGCACTCGTTGAATCTGTCCCTGGCCATCCTGGCCGTGGCCATGTTCTTTGCTTCGTTCCCGATGCCCGCCTCCACTGCGGTGATGCAGATCCTGCCGCCGAACCAGATGCGGGCTCAGGTCAGCGCCCTGTTTCTGCTGGTGTCGAACCTGATCGGTCTCGGCCTGGGGACCACTGCCGTGGCATTGCTGACTGATCGGCTGTTTCAGGACCCGCTGCAAGTCGGATCATCCATATCGCTGCTAAATGCCGGGGCAAGCCTGCTCGCTGTGGCGCTGCTCATGATCGGTTGCAAGGCCTATCGCAGCAGTTTGCTCAGCGAAGGCAGGGCGTGAATATCGGCCGGTGTTGAAAACGTGGTGTGTCTGAAGCACCGCGTCGACTGATTCGCGGGCAAGCACCGCTCCCACATCGAACGAGATCTCCTGTGGGAGCGGTGCTTGCCCGCGATGAACGATAACGCCGTATTGCCGACAAACCGAGGCGCCTGTATCGCGGGCAAGCACCGCTCCCACGACGAACGGGATCTCCCGTTGGAGCGAGGCTTGCCCGCGATGAACGATAACGCGGTATGACCGACAAACCGAGGCGCCCGTATCGCGGGCAAGTACAGCTCCCACATCGAACGGGATCTCCTGTGGGAGCGAGGCTTGCCCGCGATGAACAATGACGCGGTATGACTGACAAACCGAGGCGCCCGTATCGCGGGCAAGCACCGCTCCCACGACGAACGGGATCTCCCGTTGGAGCGAGGCTTGCCCGCGATGAGCGATAACGCGGTATGACCGACAAACCGAGGCGCCCGTATCGCGGGCAAGCACCGCTCCCACGACGAACGAGATCTCCTGTGGGAGCGGTGCTTGCCCGCGATGAACGATAACGCTCTATTGCCGACAAACCGAGGCGCCTGTATCGCGGGCAAGCACCGCTCCCACGACGAACGGGATCTCCTGTGGGAGCGAGGCTTGCCCGCGATGAACGATGACATGTTGCACTGCTGAACCCAGCGTATGCGGCTGTCACTGAGCCGGAGTCACCGAAGCAGGTGCGATCTCCTTCGCCGGGTTTTTCATCGCGGCGATTTCCCGATCAGCGACAGCCTGATCAAAAGCGCCATCCCATTTGGCGATGGCGATAGTGCCAATGCCGTTGCCGATCAGGTTGGTCACCGCCCGCGCCTCGTTGAGGAAGCGGTCAACGCCCAGCAACAGCACCAGACCCACCAGCGGAATTTCCGGAATCACCGACAAGGTCGCCGCCAAGGTCACGAAGCCTGCGCCTGCAACACCCGCCGATCCTTTGGAGGTCAGCAGCAACACCCCAAGTACCACCAACTGATCCCCCAGGCCCAACGGGGTGTTAGTGGCCTGAGCCACAAAAATGGCAGCCATGGTCAGGTAAATGCAGGTGCCGTCAGAGTTGAAGGTGTAACCGGTGGGCAGCACCATCCCGACCACAGATCGCCGGCAGCCGAGTTTTTCCAGCTTGACCATCATGCGCGGCAATACGGCTTCGGTTGAGCAAGTCCCCAAAGTGACGAGGATTTCATCCTTGAAATAGCGCAGGAACGTCAACAGCGGCACCCCGGACCAACGGGCAATCGAGCCGAGCACCACGATGATGAAAAACAGCGTGGTGACGTACAAGGCAAGGATCAGATGCCCCAGCGACAACAAGGTCCCGATCCCGTACTTGCCAATGGTGAACGCCATGCCAGCGCCGGCCCCGATAGGCGCCAGACGCATGACCATAGCCACGATCTTGAACAGCCCCTGCAGCAACAGATCGATGATATTGACCAGCGGCTTGCCGGTCTCACCCAGTTGCACCAATGCCACGCCCATCAGGACCGAGATCAGGATCACCTGCAGCATCGCGCCTTTGGCAAATGCATCGAACAAAGTGGTGGGAATGATGTTGAGGAAGAACTCGACCACACCACCCTGCGCTTGCGCCACTTGGGCATAACCGCTGACGGCACTCGCGTTGAGTGAGGCGACATCAATGTTCATGCCCTCGCCGGGCTTCATGATATTGACCACCACCAGGCCAATCACCAGCGCGATGGTCGAGACGATTTCGAAGTAGAGCAAAGCCTTGCCGCCAATGCGGCCGACCTCTTTGATGCTGCCCATCTTGGCGATACCCACCACGACCGTGCCGAAGATGATGGGCGCAAGGAGCATTTTGATCAGCTTGATAAAGCCGTCAGCCAGGGGTTGCAGTTTGGCTGCGAAGCCGGGGATGAAATACCCCAACAGGCCCCCTATAACGATGCCGATCAATACCTGGATGTAGAGATGCTGATACCAGCGAGTGGCGGTTTTCATGGCTGAACCTCAGTGTTGTTTTGTTGTATGAGGATTAAGCGGGGAGGAGTAAGCGGGCCCATTCCGGACCCGCTGTACAGCAATCAGCAACCGGCGATCAGCCTTCGCCGAGCTCACGCATGACCGCATAGAGTGCGGACTTGGCTTCGAAGCCAACACCAGGAATATCAGGCAAACCGACGTAACCATTTTCGACACGGATACCATCGGCGAAACCGCCGAACGGCTGGAACACATCCGGATAAGACTCGTTGCCGCCAAGGTGCAGGCCTGCGGCAATGTTCAAGGACATCTGGTGACCGCCATGGGGCACCACGCGACGGGAGGACCAGCCCATTTCTTCCATGACTTTCAGGGTGCGCATGTATTCAACCAACCCATAGGACAGCGCGCAGTCGAATTGCACGTAATCACGATCCGGACGCATGCCGCCGTGACGCAGCAGATTGCGGGCATCCTGGTGGGAGAACAGGTTTTCGCCAGTGGCCATCGGCAATTCGTAGTGATTCGCCAGCTCGGCCTGCAACGCGTAGTCCAGCGGATCACCCGCCTCTTCGTACCAGAACAGGTCGTAAGGGCGCAGCGCTTCGGCGTAGGCGATGGCCGTCTGCTGGTCGAAGCGGCCGTTGGCATCCACCGCCAGACGCCGACCGGAACCCACCACTTCCAGCACCGCCTCGATACGGCTGATGTCTTCAGCCAGCGGCACGGCACCGATTTTCATCTTCACCACGTCGTAGCCACGATCCAGATAGCCGCGCATTTCCTGCTGCAGTTTGGAGTGATCCTTGCCCGGGTAGTAATAGCCGCCCGCCGCGTACACCCATACCTTGTCGTCAGCCACGCCGTTGCGGTAGCGGTCGGCAAGCAGGCGATACAAGGGTTTGCCCTCGATCTTGGCCACTGCGTCCCATACCGCCATGTCGATGGTGCCCACGGCGACCGAACGCTCACCATGCCCGCCCGGCTTCTCGTTGGTCATCAGGGCTTTCCAGATGGCGAACGGGTCGAGGTTGTCATTGGCCTTGTCGATCAGGCTTTCCGGATCGGCTTCCAGCACACGGGCCAGAAAACGGTCACGCATCAAGGCGCCCTGCCCGTAGCGTCCATTGGAGTTGAAGCCGTAGCCGATCACCGGCTTGCCATCGCGAATCACGTCCGTGATGACGGCCACCACCGAGCAGGTCATTTTCGAGAAATCGATGTAGGCATTGGCAATGGGCGATGCGATGGAGACCGTCTTTTCACGAATGTCGACGATGCGCATGGGGTAAGTCCTCTCTGATTGTTAGTCCCGTCATCCAGTTCGATGCCGGGTTTGTGCGAGAGGACTTTAAAACTGGACGGCAAATTCGGGCCAATGCTAATAATGCGCCACCCTATGCGAACAAGGCATTGCCCATGGAACTGGTATGGCTGGAAGATTTCAACGCCCTTGCAGAGAGCGGAAATTTCTCCCGCGCCGCCGATTTGCGTCACGTCACTCAACCGGCTTTCAGCCGACGTATCCGTGCACTGGAAGGCTGGGTGGGGGTTGAGCTATTCGAGCGCACAGCCCAGGGCGCGGTACTCACGGAAGCCGGGCGCAGCATGCTGGAAAACGCCCGGGAGTTGACGCGACGGCTTTATCAGATGCGGATGGACGTGCGCGAAGTCGCCGGCAAAGCGACCCGCACACTGCACTTTGCGGCGACCCATTCGCTGTCGTTCACCTTCTTCCCGGCCTGGATCCGCCGCGTCGAGCGCGGCGCGCCCATCGAGGCCATTCGCTTGCATTCGGACAATATGACGGTTTGCGAGCACATGCTGCTCAGCGGTGAGGTGCAGTTCTTGTTGTGCCATCAGCACCCCGATGTGCCGCCACGTTTCGAGAGCAGCCAGTTTCTCAGCAAGCTGGTGGGTCATGACATCCTGCGCCCGCTGCAATCCCCGGACTTGCAGGCGACACACCCGCTGCCGTTCTTGAGCTACACCGCTGAATCCGGGCTGGGCCGGATCATTCAGGCCCATCGGCAAAGTCATCAGCCCGCAACTGATCTGGAAGTGGTGTTCAGCTCCCACCTGGCGGCGGTGCTGCTGTCCATGGCCCGACAGGCCAAAGGTATCGCCTGGCTGCCTGAATCACTCGCCGAAGCTGAAATCAGTGCCGGTGGTCTGCAACAGGCAGGGCCGGAATTGGAAAATATCGAGACGCAAATTCGCCTGTTCAGGCCCAAAACACCATTGAGCGATTTCGCCGAGCAATTCTGGAGCGGACTGGAGGAGCGCGATTAAGCCTTGTTCAACGGGTGACCGACGTCTCCTGTGATAGCGGTGCCTGGTCTGGGCGGTATTCCGACGATAAGGGCACCTCGATCAGCCAGGCCCATCGCGATCAGCCAGGCCCATCGCGTTATCGTTCATCGCGGGCAAGCACCGCTCCCACAGGGGTATGCGGCACGCCAGGCACACCGCGTCATCGTTCTTCGCGGGCAAGCTCGGCTCCGACAGGCGACTGAGTTTCCCGTTGGAGCGAGGCTTGCCCGCGAACCAGGCGCTGCGGTCAGCCAAGCACACCGCGTTATCGTTCTTCGCGAGCAAGCTCGGCTCCAACAGGCGACTGAGTTTCCCGTTGGAGCGAGGCTTGCCCGCGAACCAGGCGCTGCGGTCAGCCAGGCACACCGCGTTATCGTTCTTCGCGAGCAAGCTCGGCTCCCACAGGCGTTTGAGTTTCCCGTTGGAGCGAGGCTTGCCCGCGAACCAGGCGCTGCGGTCAGCCAGGCACCGCGTTATCGTTCTTCGCGAGCAGGCTCGGCTCCAACAGACGACTGAGTTTCCCGTTGGAGCGAGGCTTGCCCGCGAACCAGGCGCTGCGGTCAGCCAGGCACACCGCGTTATCGTTCTTCGCGAACAAGCTCGGCTTCAACAGACGATCGCATTCCCATATGAGACCGCGTCACTTCCCAATCCAACCGAACCCCTACGCCTGCTCCCGGTCTGTTCCTGTATCACTTTTGAGGAATGTGCCTTTATGTCCGCGCAACGTGGCCTTGTTTTACTTGCCCGAGGAGGCTATGCCGCTCGCGGTGTCGTGTACTTGATCATCGGTATCTTTGCCGTACTGGCAGCCCAGGGTTCATCGCAGCCGGCGGATAGCCACAGCAGCCTTGAGGCATTACTGAGTCAGCCTTTCGGAAACTTCATGGTCGGATTGGTGGTGATCGGCCTGCTCGCCTTTGCCGCCTGGCGTGTCCTGCAAGCGACCCGCGACGTGGATCACCATGGCAACAGTTTCAAAGGCCTGGTGATCCGCGGTGGGCTGTTGGTCGGTGGAATAACCTATGGCGCGCTGGCGTTTTTTGCCTTGGGCTTGCTGATCAGTGCCTTGGCCAGCTCAGGTGATTCCAGTGGTAAAACCCAGGACTTGCTGGCCTGGGTGTTGTCCTGGGACCACTCGAACATTCTGGTCTACCTGATCGCGCTGGTACCGTTGGGCGTGGGTATCACTCACATCATCAAGGGCTGGAAAGCCACGTTCGAACAGTACTTCGACGCTGATGAACAGGTCATGCGCTACGTAACCCCGGTGTCGCGCTTCGGTCTGATTGCCCGCGGAGTGGCGTTTATCGAAATCGCCGTCCTACTGGCCGTCAGCGGCTCACGCTATCAAGCCATGCATCCGCCCGGCATCAAAGACGCGCTTAACGGTTTGCAGGATTTGCCCGCAGGCGGCGTGGTGCTGATGATCGTCGCGCTGGGGTTGATCGCGTTCTCGGCTTACAGCTTTGCTGAAGCTGCCTGGCGCAAGATCAATATGGATGTCCCTGATGCGCCTGATGCGCTGAAAAAACACTTCAACTGAACATCACGAAAAATATCTGGAAATAACTCACATAGCTGGCCCCTCGCCTTCACCGCCCTTGGCAAACTCGCTGTCTTTTCAGAAGGTTAGGTGCCGGTTTTTATGCGGATTCTTGTTCTGGGCGTCACGACGCTCGCGCTGGTGGCTGTTTCAGTTGGGGCGCTGGCCAAAGATGTCAGCAAAAGCGGGCGCTCCATGTGCACCTGGGGGTCGGGCATTGCCGCTGGAGCTCAAGAGGCCAAGCTTTCCGGGGTTACCCTGTACGGCGCTCGCAACAAATTGCAGAACCGCAAGTTCCCCCAACCCTGGATGCGCATGACCGCCATGGGCATCACCGAGCAAACCTATAAAAGTACTTCGCGACTTAAGCCTGCTGCTATCAAACAGACCTATTACGAGCAGTGCATAAAACACGAACTGGCGCGGCGCTAATCAGCGCAATGCGCTGAGAGTTGGCGAGGCCCTGATCTGGATAATTTCTTTGAGCAACTTCGACAGGGCCAGAATTGCTGGCTGAGTTACGCATGCCTGTAACAGGCTAAACCTGTCGGAGCGCATTGCCGGCGATCGCGGTGATTCAGTCGAAGAACTACCGCCTGATCCAACGCCATCGCTGGCAGACGCACCCCAGTTCAATCGCCGATGTATCAGGCGAATGTGGCGCCCCGGGTGTTCACGAACAGCGAATACACGGAGTGGCTGCCGGCCATGAACAAGCGATTGCCCTCACGCCCACCGAAGCAAAGATTCGGGCAACGCTCAGGCAACGAAATATGGCCGATGGCTTTACCTTCCGGATTGAAAACCCGCACACCGTCGAGCTTTTCCAGATCCGCCTTGGGATCGCCATTGCCACCCCAGCCGCACCACAGGTTGCCACTTTCGTCGCACTTGATACCGTCGATGCCGGCGTAATCAAGGCCCTCGATATGTTTGCGACGCAGGCCCAGAGTGCCGTCGTCATTGACCGCAATCGCCCAGATGATTCGGTTGGGTTTGGCGCGGCCTTCAACCACATAAAGGGTCTTCTCGTCAGGGGAGAAGCACAGACCATTCGGGCCGTTCACATCATCGATCACCCGTGTGACTTTGCCAGTGCCACCGTCAATGCGGTACACCGCGTGGGGCAACTCGGGCGTGATCTTGTGCCCTTCATAGTTATTGCCGGTTTGAAACGGCGGATCGGTGAACCAGATCGAGCCGTCGCGCTTGCAGACAATATCGTTGGGGGAGTTGAAGCGTTTACCCTCGAAGTTATCGGCCAGCACGGTGATGCTGCCGTTGTATTCGGTGCGGGTAATCCGACGGCCTTCGCTGGTCGTCGTCGAGCCTTCGCACACCAGTAAGCGGCCTTGTCGGTCGCGGCACAGGCCGTTGGAGAAGTTGGACTGCTCGCGGTAAACCGACAACGCGCCCGTCACCTCATCCCAACGCATGATGCGATTGTTGGGAATATCGCTGACCAGCAGGTAACGTCCGTCACCGACCCAGACCGGCCCTTCCACCCAGCGCAGGCCGGTTGCAAGGCGCTCAACGCTGGCGTTGAACACCCGTAGATCGAGAAAACTGTCATCAAGGATATGGACCAAAGGGTCCGGGTAACGCTGACTCAGCGGCTCCGCGCTCGCCAATCGTGGCAAGACACCACTACCCAGGGCGGCAACACCTGCGGACAAGGCCAGAGAGGTTTTCAGAAATGATCTGCGGCCTTGGCCGGCAGTAGCGTCGGGTTGCGATGAATCCATGGTGCATCTCCGCATATTTTCTTTTATTGGACGGGAATGCTCGTTTTACATGCTGATAGGACATCGTACAAGTGTTGAGTCAGCGGGTTACGCGCCTTCAGGATGCGAACCCACTGCTTAGTCTGGAGTACGGATCAATAGGGGCTGGCAGTTGGCCTTACGATCAATTCGCTGACGTCGACGTCTGCGGGTTGTTCAACTGCGTAGGCAATTGCACGGGCGATGGCCATGGCGGGAATCGCGATGCTGCGAAATTCACGCATCAATGCCCGGCCACCCTCGTCGGAAATGCTCTCTGCCAAATCGGACTCGGTGACGCCAGGTGAGATGACGGTCACCCGAATATCGCCACCCACTTCCCGACGCAGGCCTTCGGAAATGGCACGCACGGCGAATTTCGTTGCGCAGTAGACCGACGCCGTGGGGCTCACGGTGTAGGCGCCAATGGACGCAATATTGATGAACTGTCCGGATTTCTGTTGCTGCATGAGCGGCAGGCCGGCGGCGATGCCGTGCAGAACGCCGCGAATGTTGACGTCGATCATCTGGTCCCATTCGGAGACCTTCAGTGCATCAAGCCTCGACAGTGGCATCACACCGGCGTTGTTGATGAGCACATCGATGCGACCGTAATGGCGGACCGCGAAATCGACGAAGGCCTGCATGTCGGTCCGGCTGGTCACATCTACTGCCTGGTATTGCGCGCTACCGCCAGTTGCTTGAATGTCCTCGCACAGCTGCGCAAGCCGTTCAATGCGACGCGCCCCAAGAACGACTTTCGCGCCCTTTTCCGCCAATAGCCGAGCGGTGGCTTCGCCGATCCCGCTGCTGGCGCCGGTGATGAGGATGACCTTGTCTTTGATACTGGACATGTTTTTATCCTTGTCTGGAAGCGAGTGATGAGTGAGTGACTCAGTACCCCTCCAGACTAGGGCGATGGCGCGGCAGTGATTAGTCCAATCCTTCTGAGTGATTGCCTGATCCTGCGCGCAATTGCGGCGCGCTGTGAAAAGCGGTCTGTCAGGCAAAACCCATTAGTCGCCCTCGTAACCTGCGTCAACTCTCTTCCAAAGGAACATAACTATCTGAATTGAGAGGGTTTTCTGTAGGAGCACAGGAGCACCCTAAGGCAGCGATGGCGGCGAATCAGACACAGCGCTTTCGCGGCCTCGTGGTGGTCGTGCGCGCTCACAGGGGTCGTGTTTGCCGGGGATACGGGCTTTTGATGATTACGCAAGAGTGCGCACAATCGTTCAAGACAGAAACACTGATGGCATTGCAATATCACACAGCTTTTTATAGCTGGACAGCTTCACCGATAGCGCTACTACAACTCCTCGCCCACTCTGGCGTCGAGTGCTTCCCCCTCCCCCTGTTCCCTCAGAACACTACTCAGCAGGACGCGCAAATGAGCTGGCTTCATGATGCAAAACTCTCGACCAAACTGATCACTGCCTTTGGTATGTGCGCCTTTATAACGCTGGGCGTGGGTGCGCTGGGAAGCCAGGGCGTATCAAAGATGTCCTCCAGCTTGAAGTCAGTCTTCAGCAACAACCTGGTTTCGGTCGCCAACACCGCTGAAACCAAGACCAAGGCCGTTGGCCAGACCCGGGATATGTATCGACTCTACGTCGCGGTCACCTCTAACGCGCCGCAGAGCGTGAAGGATGAATACCTGGCTTCGATGAAAGCCAATCAGTTGGCCAGCGAGAAGGCCTTTGCGGCTTACCGAAAAACACCGTTGGCCGATGATGAACGCACGGCGGGTGACCAGATGGAGCGCGACTGGCCCACCTACCAGGCCATCGTGCAGCGTTACGTGGCTTTGATGAACGCGGGCGACGTGGAGAACGGCCGGACCTTGCTGCTGGGCGATCTGCAGAAAACCTATCGTCAGATCATGGATCAGCTGACCGTGATGATTGACTCCAATAACCGCCAGATCAGCGAGGGGACAGCGCAAGCCAGCATCATGGAGTCTTCCGCCAATACCACGCTGTACACAGGTATTGTCCTGGCGTTCCTGGCTGCATTTGGCCTGGGCCTGTTCGTCAGCCGCCTGATCAGCCGGCCGATTGCCATGGCTGTTATCAGTGCTCAGCGGATCGCGCAGGGCGACCTCACCCAGAACATCGTCAGCACCGGTCGCGACGAGTCCGGGCAACTGCTGAGCGCCTTGGGCGACATGCAAAGCAGCCTGAAGGGCACCATCCAACAGATCGCCAGCGCGTCCGACCAACTGGCTTCTGCGGCAGAAGAGTTGAATACCGTGACGGAAACGGCCAGTCGCGGGCTGGTGCGCCAGAACGACGAGATCCAGCAGGCCGCCACGGCGGTCACTGAAATGACCTCTGCGGTGGAAGAAGTGGCGCGCAATGCGGTATCCACGTCTGAAGCGTCCAGATCCACCAGCGAGGAAGCCAGCAACGGTCGCCACAAGGCTCGGGATGCGGTGACGGCGATCAACAGTGCAACCTCTGAAATCGCCGCCTCCACCACCATGGTCGAAGACCTTGCGGTGCAAGTCCGTGACATTGGCAAGGTGCTGGACGTGATTCGGGGCATCGCCGAGCAGACCAACCTGCTGGCGCTGAACGCCGCCATCGAAGCCGCACGGGCTGGGGAACAGGGCCGAGGCTTTGCCGTGGTTGCCGACGAAGTCCGCGCCCTCGCCGCCCGCACCCAGGCATCCACCGGGGAGATCGAAGGCATGATCAACAGCGTGCAGACCAGCGCCGATCAGGCGGTCCGGGCCATGGGCAAAAGCCAGTCACTGGTCAACGATACGCAGTCCCTGGCCCAAGCCACCGGCCAGGCGCTGGAAGTCATTGCCGACGGTATCTCGCAGATCAACGACCGCAACATGGTGATCGCCAGCGCGTCGGAAGAGCAGGCGAACGTCGCTCGGGAAGTGGATCGCAACCTAGTGAATATTCAGGACCTGTCGACTCAGACGGCGGCCGGCGCTCACCAGACCGCCGCTTCAACGCAGGAACTGTCGAACCTGGCGTTGTCATTCAATACCCTGGTCAACCGCTTCAAGCTCTAAGGCGGTGATCCAGACAGCGCGGTCTGAACAAGGCCGCGCTCAAGACTTGCTGACACCCAAAGCTGTCGTTAGTCGGCGCACCAGTTCTGCCTCAATCCGCCCCTGATCCGCACCCTCGCTGAACACGGCGCAGGTCGCCGTGGTGTTCGCGGTGGTCCCTCGGTAGACCGCCACCACACTGCCCGGCCCGGCACCGGTGTGGCCGCTGAGTATCAGGCCCTGCTCAACCCCAGACTGCATCAGGCCAAGGGCATAACCTGGGGTGAGCCACGGTCTGCCGGGAATCGGTCCGCCAAGTGCACGGGCGCAGAGCATTTCGTCCAGGAGCGCGGGCGGCAGGATTGACCCGGACAGCAGGCCGTCCAGCAACATAGCCGCGTCAGTCAGGGTGCCGACCAGCAGACCGTGATAAACCCAGGCCGGGTCGTAGTCGGCTTCTGTACCCAGACATCCGTCCTGCAGGTCGGCAGCAGTCTTCGCCAGGCGTACCCCGGTCAATGCCAAGGGAGCCAGTATCCGCTGAATCAGGGCTTGTTCGATCTCAAGACCGGTCGTGCGCTCAATCAACCGCGAGACATAAAGGAAGCCGACGTTCGAATAACGCCAACCCTCGCCAGGGACATAACGCAATCGCTCAGCATCGAGGCGCCGCAGCATTTCGGCCTCAGACCACGGCGACTTACGGTCAGCCACTGCCGCATGGTACTCGGCCAGCTCGCCATAATCAGCCAGACCTGCCTCATGGCGCAGCAACTGGAGCAAGGTGAACGGCCCTTCGGCAACGTCATCATCCAGTGCGAGCAACCCGTCCCGGACCAGGGTCAGCGCCGTAGCGGCCAGCACCGTTTTGGTGAAGCTCCACCATGGGACCACAGGTTCCGTCGTCTGCGGCGAGACAGCACGGCCGTTCAATACAAGCGAAGAAAACATGCTTTAAGGTCTCTGGGCTTCCGACAAGTTGGCGAAGATATTAACCCAGTCGGGCTGCGTCTGTTGGAGCGAGGCTTGCCCGCGAAAGACGCTTACGCGGTGCTTCTGGTTAACTGCGTTAAATGGTTCGCGGGCAAGCCTCGCTCCAACAGGGACACCCGCTGCCTCTAGAATTAACAGGCACCGCCATCCTTCACTGTTATCCCGACCCCGTGGCCCTGTAAGGTACATCCCTGCAAATCTTCTCCACCCACTGTTTATCTGGAGCAAACATCATGGCAACCGCTTCTGCGAATATCCGTGTGCCGGTCTCGGCCGATAAAGTCTGGCAATTGGTCGGTGGCTTCCTCACCCTCAACGAATGGCTGCCAATGATTGCCAGCAGCGAATCACTTGAAGGCGGTCGAGTGCGTAAACTCACTACCGCAGACGGCGCGGTCATTGTTGAGCGTCTGCAGACCTACGATAACGCCAACCGCACCTACAGCTATTCGATCGATACGGGCCCTTTCCCGGCCACTAATTACTTGGCGACATTGCAGGTCAGCGCCGCAGGCGAGCAGGAAACGGTAATTACCTGGTCCGGCAGTTTTACCCCGGACGGCGTGTCAGACGCCGAAGTCGAGGCGCTGTTTCAAGGTGTCTATGACGGGGGGCTTGAGGCACTGAAAGGCAATTTTTAACCCTTCAACAGGGCACAGCGCAGGCCTGGCGTTGAAATCAGCCGCGCCTGGGTCTGAACTGACCACGCATTGAGTCGTCAATATGGGCGCGAGTGTCCCGTCTCGGGAGGCGGGACACTCGGTTAAATCGCGTTTCGCTGTGCGGGAAGAATCGCGCATCATGGGCGCTGTCAGTTCAAGGAGACATTCATGCGCATCATTCCATCTTTTATGCGTCTTGCCGCCTTGTCGCTAGGATTGGTATTTGCCGCCACCGCCGTGGCGTCCGAAGAATCACAGCTGGTGGAGTCAATCAACAGTTACCGCAATCAGTCCCAGCGCTGTGGTAGCCAGGTCTCCCAGGAACTGCCGCCGCTGAGCACCGACACACGCCTGGTGCTGTCAGCCACCAGCACTGTGGATTTGCAGCAGGCCATGGCCCGGGCCACCTATCCGATGGTTAATGTGCAGGCCATCAGCCTGTCTGGCCCGCGTGATGCCCAGTCCGCCATGCAGACCCTGCAGGAAAGCTTCTGCCAGGTCGTTCTCGACCCACAATTCGTCGACATCGGCGTGAGTCGCGAAGGCCGGGACTGGCGGATCGTACTGGCGCGCCCGCTATTGACTGCGCGCCTGGGAGACTGGCAAGCCGAGGGCCAGAAACTGCTGACCATCGTCAATGCAGCCCGCGGGCAGCCTCAACAATGTGGCGGCCAGGCCTTCACGGCAGCGCCTGCGCTGGCCTGGAATGTGAACCTGGCCACCGCCTCCGAAGCGCACAGCAGGGCCATGGCCAATAACAACTTCTTCGATCACAAGGACCGCGATGGGCGCACACCCGGCGACCGGGCGGAACTGGCAGGCTACGTCGCCCAGCAAGTCGGTGAAAACATAGCCGCCGGGCAAGACACGGTACGCAAAGTCGTCGACGGCTGGCTGGCCAGCCCCGGGCACTGCAGCAACCTGATGAACCCCGCTTTCCATGAGCTGGGCGCTGCCTATGCAGTGGATCCGAAAAGCGATGCAGGGATTTACTGGACGGCAATGTTTGGGGTGCAGTGACTGACAGGTATCCCATCTCCTGTAGGAGCTGCCGAAGGCTGCGAAGGCGGTCTGTCTGCGCTGCCGATTCGCTTGAAAACACAAATCTGTAGGGGTGAGCTTGCTCGCGATGCGGTATGTCAGTCGATCAATTGTCGTCTGATCTGACGCCATCGCGAGCAAGCTCACTCCTACATAAGCTTTGTTCAGCCCTCACCCGCGAATCAACGCCTTGATCCGCGAGGCCAATGCTTCCAGCGGAAACGGTTTGGTCAGCACGTCGGTGGCGCGCTCCAGATGGCTTTTGTCCAGCACCGCAGTCTCTGCATAGCCGGTGATGAACAAGACTGGCAGGTCCGGCCGGCTGACCCGGGCTGCGTCGGCCATCTGCCGTCCATTGATGCCACCGGGCAGGCCGACATCCGTTACCAGCAAATCGATGCGCACGTCCGATTGCAGAATCTGCAACCCGGCCAGACTGTCCGCCGCCTCAATCGCGACATAGCCCAGGCTCGCTAACACCTCCGTGACCAACATACGCACCGATGACTCGTCATCCACGACCAGCACGGTTTCGCCTGTGCCAGCCACCGGCATCCCGCTGATATTCGTCGGCAGCGCTTGCGCCGTTGCCTCCAGCCGGTGACGCGGCAGATGCAGGCATACCGTGGTGCCCTGATTAATCTCGGAACGAATCCTGATTTGCCCGCCTGACTGGCGGGCGAAACCATAGATCATCGACAGCCCCAACCCGGTTCCGGCGCCCACCGGTTTGGTCGTGAAAAACGGCTCGAAAGCCCTGGCGATCACCTGTGCACTCATGCCACAGCCGGTATCGCTGACGGAGATTTTCAGGTATTCGCCAGCAGCCAGATCCTGATCCAGCTCACTGCCGCGCTCAAGCCGTTCATTGCCGGTTTCGATGACCACGCTGCCACCCTCGGGCATGGCGTCGCGGGCATTGATACACAGATTGAGCAGGGTGTTTTCCAATTGGGCAGGGTCAATCAGTGCGGTCCACAAATCGTTTCCGGCACGCACCTGAATATCGATGGAGGGCCCGACCGTCCGGCTGATCAGCTCTTCCATGCCGCTGATCAACGCATTCACGTCGGTCGGCAAGGGGGCAAGCGTCTGGCGCCGCGAGAACGCGAGCAAACGATGGGTCAGTGAAGACGCTCTTTGCACGGCACCCTGAGCGACCGTCAGGTAGCGTTCAACGTCCGCGACCCGGCCTTGATTCAGGCGCATCTGCATCAGCTCAAGGCTGCCGGAAATCCCCGCCAACAAGTTGTTGAAGTCATGGGCAATGCCACCGGTGAGCTGACCGACTGCCTCCATTTTCTGTGACTGACGCAACGCTTCTTCAACAACTTCGCGCTCGCTGATCGCCTGAAGAATACGTTGTTCAAGGGTCAGATTGAGTTCCTGAACGGCCTCCTCGGCCTGTTTGCGCGCGGTCACGTCGATGGATGAGCCGATCAGACCGATGACATCGCCCGCCTCGTTGCGCAGCGGTGATTTGACCGACAGCCAGGTCGCGGCGGAACCATCCGCCAGCCGCACCTGCTCTTCAACCTGCTCGACCACACCCCCCTGCATGATCCGCCGGTCAGTGGCCATGATCACCCGGGCCTGTTCCTTGTCGGCCAGGTACTCCAGATCCGTCTTGCCGAGGTAGAACTCCGGGGGTTTGCCGATCAGTTGCGTGGTGCCATGGTTGGCCACCAGCATGCGGCCCTCCAGGTCCTTGGCAAAGACCACACCGGGAACGGCAGCAGTAAAGGTCCGCAGCAGCTCGGTGATTCGATCACGCTCGGCTTCTGCAGTGCGGCGCATCTGTATGTCGAGCAATACCCCCAGAAAACGACTGGGCTGACCTTGACTGTCGTATTCGACCCGGCCGTTGGCCTGAAACCAGCGATAGTTGCCCTCACGCTGCATGACCCGGTATTCGCACTGATAAGAGCCACCGCGACGAAGCGCAGCAACGATCTCGGTCTCGACGCGGGATCGATCGTCAGGATGAATCGAGGCGGTCATTTGCTCCAGCGGCAAACCCTGCGCCGCCTGCTGCTCAGTAATGCCGAACGACTCGGCAAAACGGGCGTCCCCCGTGACATGATCAGCCGGCACATTCCAGACCCAGGTGCCGACAATCGCCTCGGCGTCCAACGCCAATTGCAAACGCTCGGCCGTGTTGCGTACCGGAAAGTCCAGCAGCCCGCGATCCTCGGGCCCATCATCCTTAACTTCGTCGCTCATCAACCAACCACTGCCTGTTCGTTATTACCTGACCGACCCGGCCGCATGCCGGGGATGTTGCCGAGGTGGGCGTGGCATTACAAGCCTGGCGAATAGTCGGCCCGGTATCGCTGAAGGCTACCTCATGCACTCAAGCGCGAGATGACGTCGTTCAGGCCGATCGACAGACCATGCAGGTCATTACTTGCAGACTGGGTGCGCTTGACGTTGTCCTGATTGGTGCTGGCAATAGCGGTGATTTCCGTAAGATTGCGCGAAATATCCTCTGCAACGGAGGTCTGTTCTTCGGCGGCTGTAGCGATTTGGCGATTCATGTCACGAATCGCTTCGACGGCCGAGGTGATGCGCTGCAGAGTGTTGCTGGCGTTGTTGACCTGGTCAACGCTCTCTTCGCTACGCGCCCGGCCGCCCTGAATGGCCAGCACCGCATCGCTGGCGCCGGTTTGCACCGAATCAATAATCTGATTGATCTCGGCAGTCGAAACCGCAGTGCGTTGCGCCAGCGTGCGAACTTCGTCAGCCACGACCGCAAAACCACGCCCTGCTTCACCGGCACGCGCAGCTTCAATGGCGGCGTTGAGAGCCAGCAGGTTGGTCTGTTCGGCAATCCCGCGAATCACCTCAAGCACTTTGCCGATACGGACACTGTCGGTTTCCAGACGCTGGATCACATTCGCAGTATTGCCGATCTCATTGCGCATCAGGCTGATGGTTTTCATGGTCGACTGCATGACCTTGTCGCCTTCCTGAGCATGCCGATCAGCATCATCCGCCGCTTGGGCGGCCTGGGCTGCATGACGGGCCACTTCCTGAGCTGTCGCCGACATTTCAGTCATGGCGGTGGCCACCTGGTCGGTGCGTTCGAATTGCTCGTGGGTACCCTGGGCCATCAGCGTGGCGATGGACTTCAACTCATGGCTCGCCACATCCAGCTCTGAGGTGCTGCTTTTTAGACGACTGAAGGTATCCGCAAGGAAGTCACGCAGGATGTTGGCGGCGACAGCCAGATGACCCAGTTCATCCTGACGAGTGATGTTGACTCGTTCGCCGAACTGGCCACGGCTCAACCGGGATACGTAGTCGATCAGCACTCGAATCGGCGTGATCAAGTTGCGATTGACCACCCACAAGGTCACCAAGCCCACGAGTATCGCTGACGCCAGCATGATCAGCGCTCCGAACAGAATGGTCCGGTCTGCCGCACTGCTGATCATCAGCGATTGCTCGCCGCTGTTTTTGCGCAAACTTTCAACCAGCTGGCTCATCTGCTCGCTGGCGGCGCGGTCCACGCCCTTGACGGCAACATCGCCCGCCACCGCGTCACCACCGGCGGCGATAAAAGCGTCACGCCCCTTGCGGTACGACACGCCCAATGCCTTGTGCTCATCAATCAGCTTCTGTACCTGACTCAAGGTCGACGGGGATGCGCCTTTGACTTGGGACAGCTGGCTCAAAACGTCCTGAACCAAACGTTCCTGCTCTTCGAACTGCGCCCAATACTTGTCCCGATCCGCAGCTGACTTGCCACGGATCAGCATGTTCTTCCACTCCTGAACCTGAATCTTGAATTGCAGATTCGCTTCATCGACCAATTGCGAAGAGCGCAAAGGCCCTTCGAGGAGCCCGCGATAGGACTGAACATTGTTGGAAAGAAAGTGAAAGCAGGCCAACGCAATCAATAACACCAGCACCAGACTGCCGCTCAGCAGGCCCAGTATCTGAAGTCGGAGGGATTTAGCCATGAACAGTTACCTCGGGGGGATCGATCCGCGACGGCGCGCAGATCAAAAAATTACGACTTCCTTGTACTTGGCGTTTCTGGTTCAAGCCAGTTCACGCACCTGCCTGCACATCGGCTGTTGAATGAACATCTTGAGAGCCATCCATCGTTTTGGAGGTATCGGGGGTGTATGCGCATGAATCTTGTAGGAACTGCCGAAGGCTGCGAATGGCAGTGTCAGGAGTATCGCCTTCGCAGCCTTCGGCAGCTCCTACAGGGCCGGGGTATGTCTGAATAAACGCAGAGCCGGTAGGAGCCAACTTTTTGGCGAGGCGGTGTGTCCGGTGCGACGCTTCGCGAACAAGTTCGGTCCTACCGGTCAACGTCAGTCCACCTGCCCAAACACCTGACTCGGCCTTCTCAACGATGGATCGAACGGGTTGATCCGCGCGCTGATCACTGCAGCTTCGCGTTTGAGCAGTTCGACGACGGTGGGCAGGCGGTCGGGGCCGAGGCGGTCGCTGATGGTGGCGACGCTAAGGGCAGCGACCGAGCGGCCTTCGCGGTCGAAGATCGGCACCGCCAGGCCCGCCATGCCGGGCAAGGCTCCGGTATTGCGGGCGGCGTAGCCCAGGCGGCGGACGTTTTCGACTTCAGAGCGCAGGAAAACTTCGTCATACAGGTGGAAATCCTTCAGGCGCGGCAGGTTGTAGCTGATCACCGTGTCCCGCTCTTCTTCGGGCAGGTAAGCAAGAATTGCCAGACTGCCCTGCCCCACGCCCAATGCCACGCGGCCGCCGATGTCGCCAGTAAAGGTGCGAATCGGGTACGGGCCTTCGCTGCGGTCCAGGCAAATGGCGTCGAAGCCGCTGCGCGCCAGCAGGAACAGTGAGTCACCCAAGGAAGCTGACAGGCGCAGCATGCTGGGGCGGACGATTTCCCGCAGGTTGCCGGTCTTGCCCGCTTTAGCCGCCAGGGCGAAAAACTCAATGCTCAGCCGATAGCGTTTGCTGCGCTGATCCTGCTCGACCATGCCCTCGTCCATCAGGCTGCGCAGCAAACGGTGGGTGGTGGGCTGCGAGAGGCCGACCTGCTGAGCCAGTTGCGTCACGCGCTCGCCCTCTTCCGGGCAATCACCCAAGCTGCGCAGCACGGCAAACATTCGAGACACCGCCCCCACGCCTGTGTCTTTTGGATTTTCATTCCGCTCAGTGGAATTCATATGCGTAGCTACCGATAACTAATTCAATGGTCGAAAGAACTGAAAGAAATATACCATCCAGTGAAATTCTCTCTTTCACCCATCCTAGTCTTCGTCTTAATCTCAGTCCACAGGGCGATTTGAACAAAACCTGGTAGCCGACTCAGATCGAGCACCAACGTCCACTGCAACTGCAAGATTCATTTCGCATCTGCCCATAACAACAGCGTGTCGTCTTTCGGCGCGCATGATGAAAAGGTGGAACGCAGCTATGGCTTTTTTGCAGCTTGAAGGTCTCTCCAAACGCTACGGCGCCATCGACGCTGTGGTCGCCACCAACCTGGCGGTGGAAAAAGGCGAATTCGTTTCTCTGCTCGGGCCGTCCGGCTGCGGCAAGACCACTACCCTGCAAATGATTGCCGGCTTCGTTGAGGTCAGCGACGGCCGCATCGTGCTCGATCGCCGCGACATCACCCACGCCAAGCCCAGCAGTCGTGGCCTTGGGGTGGTATTTCAGAGTTATGCGCTATTCCCGCACATGAGTGTTGCCGATAACGTCGCCTTTGGCCTGCGCATGCGCAAAGTGCCGGCGGCGGATATCCAGCGCCGGGTGACCACAGTGCTGGAGCTTGTGCGTCTGAGCCAACATGCCCAGCGCTACCCTCGGGAACTGTCCGGCGGGCAACGCCAGCGGGTGGCATTGGCCCGAGCGCTGGTGATCGAACCGCCAGTGCTGCTGCTCGACGAGCCATTGTCCAACCTCGACGCCAATCTGCGTGAAGAGATGCAATTCGAGATCCGTCGCATCCAGCGCGAAGTCGGCATCACCACGCTGATGGTGACTCACGACCAGGCCGAGGCCCTGTCCATCAGTGATCGGGTGGTGGTCATGCAGGCCGGACGCATCACGCAGATCGACGAGCCGTACAAACTCTACGAACACCCGCGCACCCGATTCATTTCCGGCTTCGTCGGCAAAGCCAACATGCTGCCGGGTGACCTGGATGGCCAGGGCTGTCCGCAAGTCCGCCAGGTACCTGGCGACGGCGCCCTGACCTTGAGCCTGCGTCCGGAGAAGATCGATCTGGTGGCCGCTGGCTCCGGTCGCTTGCAGGGCAAGGTCATCACCCGTTATTTCCTCGGCAGCCAGTGGTTGTATCGCATTGAAACCGCCATCGGCGAACTCACCGTGGTACGCCGCAATGACGGCGACGCGCCCATGGAAGAAGGCACCGCAGTGGGCATGGACTGGCAGGCCGGGTTGCTGCGGGTGCTGGACGCCGATGAGGTGCACCCATGAGCCTGATGAGTGAAGTTCGGCGCGGTGGTCGCGGCTATCTGTTGTCGGCCCCGGCACTGGTGATGTTCACCTGCCTGCTGCTGGTGCCTCTGGCCTTGACCCTGATCCTGTCATTCAACGTGTTCGACTACGAAGTCGGGGTCAAAAGCGATTCCTATACCCTGGCCAACTATGGCGAGGTGCTCACCGATTCCTACTTCTACGAGATCTTCCTGCGCACCTTCTGGATCAGTGCACTGGTGACCTTGCTCTGTGTCCTCATCGGTGTGCCGGAAGCCTACATCCTCAGCCGGATGGGCACGCCGTGGCGCTCGATCTTCCTGATCCTGATCCTCACTCCACTGCTGATTTCGGTAGTGGTCCGGGCCTTTGGCTGGAGCTTGCTGCTGGGCGCCGATGGCCTGATCAATCAGGGCATCCAGGCCTTGGGCGGGCAGCCGGTCAAGATGCTCTACACGCCTTTCGCGGTGATCATCGCTCTGGTCCACGTGATGCTGCCGTTCATGATCATCCCGATCTGGACCTCCCTGCAAAAGCTCGACCCGGCCGCTGAACAGGCCGCGCTGTCACTGGGCGCAACTCAGGCCAAGGTGATGCGTCTGGTGGTGTTGCCACAGATCATGCCGGGGATGTTGTCGGGCACGCTGATCGTCTTTGGTCTGTCGGCCAGCTCGTTTGCGATTCCCGGCCTGCTGGGCGGACGTCGCCTGAAGATGGTTGCCACCGTGGTTTACGACCAGTACCTCTCGGAACTGAACTGGCCCATGGGCGCAACCATTGCAGTGGCGCTGTTGCTGGTCAATCTGTTGGTCATGTTGTCCTGGAACCGCATGGTCGAAGGCCGTTACAAGAAAACCCTGGGGGAATGAGCCATGTCTAAAAACGGTCCTTTGGCCCTGTCGTTTCACGCCCTGGTGGTGGTGTTCATGATGGCCCCGCTGGTGGTGGTCTGCCTGGTGGCGTTCACCCCGGAGAACACCCTGAGTCTGCCGACGTCGGGTTTCTCGCTGCGCTGGTTCCGGGCGATCTTCGAGCGCGCCGACTTTATCGACTCGTTTTATAACAGCCTGATCCTGGCGTTCGTTGCCGCGTCACTGGCGACCCTGATCGCCGTGCCCGCCGCACTGGCGATCACCCGCCATCAGTTTCCCGGTCGCAACTTCCTCAACGGGCTGTTTCTGTCGCCGATCATCATTCCTCACCTGGTACTGGGTGTGGCGTTGCTGCGGTTGTTTGCGCTGATGGGCGTCAATGGCAGCTTCTTCTGGCTGACCCTGGCCCACGTCGTGATCATCACGCCTTATGTACTGCGGCTGGTGATCGCCGCAGCCATCGGGATCGACCGCAGCGCCGAACAGGCCGCCGAATCGCTGGGTGCCAGCCGTTTCACGCTGTTCCGGCAGATCACTCTGCCGATGATCCTGCCAGGCGTAGCGGGCGGCTGGTTGCTGGCCTTCATTAATAGCTTCGACGAAGTCACCCTGTCGATTTTCGTCACCTCGCCTTCAACGCAAACCTTGCCGGTGCGCATGTACGTTTACGCCACAGAGTCCATTGATCCGATGATGGCCGCCGTTTCGGCTCTGGTCATTGCCCTGACCGCCGCCACCATGATCGTCCTCGACCGGGTGTATGGCCTGGATCGGGTGCTGGTCGGCAAACATTAACCTGAGGCCTGGAGCGCGAACCTCATGGCACTGCTCAAACGTTTGGTCGAACTAGACCGCCCGGCGCTGGCCTTCACTCTCGACGGGGAGCCCGCCAGTGGCTTGCAGGGCGACACGTTACTCACAGCCGTATTAACCAACAGCGAACACCTGCGCGGCAGCGATTTCAGCGCCGAACCCCGGGCCGGATTCTGCATGATGGGTGCCTGCCAGGATTGCTGGGTACGGCTGGGCGACGGTCGCCGGGTGCGCGCCTGCTCGACGCTGCTGGAACCAGGCCAGGTCGTCAGCCGTGATCCGGGGCGCCAGCTATGACCACGAGTGCACAACCTGCTGTGGTGATCGTCGGTGCTGGCCCGGCCGGAATTCGCGCTGCCCAGACCCTGCATCAGCATGGCGTCAATGCCTGTCTGGTGGACGAAGGGCTGCGCGGTGGCGGGCAGATCTACCGTCGCCAGCCGGAGAATTTCCGCCGCGAAGCCAAGGCCCTGTACGGTTTCGAAGCCAGCAAGGCGACGGCGGTGCATCAAGCTATGGATGAAATGGCCACCGAGATCGACTATCGCCCGCAAACGTTGGTCTGGAATGCTGAAAATCAGCGGCTCGATGTGGTTCGCGACGGCCGCGCCGACGCTATCGACTACACCCATCTGATCGTCGCTACGGGTGCTACTGATCGCATCCTGCCGGTTCCAGGCTGGACCCTACCGGGTGTCTACAGCCTGGGCGCGGCGCAGATTGCCTTGAAGTATCAAGGCTGTGCCATTGGCGAGCGGGTGGTCTTCGCAGGCAGTGGCCCGTTGCTGTATCTGGTGGCTTATCAATACGCCAAGGCTGGAGCCAAGGTGGTGGCGGTGCTGGATAGCGCCCCGTTTTCCGCCCAATGCCGCGCCCTGCCCGCGCTGCTCGGTCAGCCAATGACCCTGGCCAAAGGTTTGTACTACCGCGCCTGGCTGACGGCCCACGGGATTGCCGTGCACCAGGGCGCGACATTGCAACGTATCGAAGGCGAAAAACGGGTAAACGGCGTGCAATGGCAAGGCAGCGGCCCGGTTCAGCAACTGGACTGTGATGCAGTGGCTTTCGCTCACGCCTTGCGCAGTGAAACGCAATTGGCGGATCTACTGGGTTGCGAATTCCAGTGGAGTGCTTTGAACCGCGCCTGGCTGCCGAGCCGAGACAGCGCCGGGCGCAGCAGCGAGCCAGGGGTTTATCTGGCAGGGGATGGCGCGGGAATCATGGGCGCCGACGCTGCGGAGATGGCCGGCGAGCTGGCGGCGCTGGCTCTTCTGGCAGACAACGGCAAACCCTTCGACCCGGTTCGCAGCGAGCATTTGCAGCGCAAACTAGGAGCCATCGAGCGCTTTCGCCACGGACTGGAAACCGCCTTCCCTTTCCCCATCGAATGGGCGGGCAAAGTCCCGGATGAAACCATCATCTGCCGCTGTGAAGAAATCAGCGCCGGTGACATTCGTGCCACCGTCAACGAAGGCCACTGGGAAATAAACCGGGTCAAAGCCATGTGCCGGGTGGGCATGGGTCGTTGTCAGGGCCGCATGTGCGGATTAGCCGCGACAGAGCTGGTCGCCCATTGCAGCGGTCGGGAACTGCAAACGGTTGGACGCTTGCGCGGCCAGGCACCGATCAAGCCACTGCCGTTTGGTCTGGAGAGCCAGCCATGAGCAAGGTTATTGAAACCGACGCGCTGATCATCGGCGGCGGCATCGTGGGCGCTTCTGCTGCTTTAGCCCTGGCCTTGAAAGGCAGGCGTGTAGCGTTGCTTGAAAGGGATTTCTGCGGCTCACATTCAAGTGGCGTGAATTATGGCGGTGTGCGTCGTCAGGGTCGGCCGCTGAGCCAGTTGCCCTTGTCCCAGCGCGCCCACGCGATCTGGAGCGGATTGCGGGAACTGATCGGCATCGACGGGGAATACCTGCGCTCCGGCCACCTGAAACTGGCCCGCAGCGAAAAAGACATGGACGCCCTGCGCGCCTATGCCGAAGCCAGTCGCGGCTTTGGCCTGGACCTGCAATTACTCGACCGCGAACAGCTGCGCGCCCGCTTCGCCTGGGCCGGTGACGTGGCGGTCGGCGCCTCACTGTGCGCTGATGACGGCCATGCCAATCCGCGCCTAGTGTCTCCAGCTTTTGCCCGTGCGGCACAAAGGGCCGGGGCGCAAGTCTTCGAACAGGCCAAGGTCATCGATGTCAGTCATGACGGCCGAAGTTTTGTGGTGCGTACAGCGAATGACCTGACGTTGCGTGCACCCTGGCTGCTCAACTGTGCCGGTGCCTGGGCCGGATCTCTGGCGGCGCATTTCGGTGAGCCGGTGCCGATGGTGTCCGGCCACCCGGCCATGTTGGTCACTGAGCCGCTGCCGATGTTCATGGACGTCAGCACTGGCGTAGAAGGTGGAGGTATTTACGCTCGACAAGTGGCTCGGGGTAACTGCGTGCTGGGCGGCGGTCAAGGCTTTGCGCTGGACCCGAGCAAGGCCAGACCCGGTCAGGCTGCCGTACTGGAAATCCTGCGCAATGCCGCCGAGTTGTATCCGCCCCTGGCCGGTGCTCAGGCAATCCGTACCTGGAGTGGCACCGAAGGCTATCTGCCGGATCGCGAGCCGGTGCTGGGCCCCAGTATTAACCAGCCGGGTCTGCTGCATGGCTTCGGTTTTGCAGGTTCCGGGTTTCAGATCGGTCCAGCTGCCGGTGAAGCCCTGGCGGAATATGTCTGCACCGGCCAATCCACGATTTCCCTGGATGGGTTTTCCATCCGCCGTTTTCAACAGACTGCCCAAAGCTGTAAAAGCGCTAGCCATTGATTCATCCATTGCACACTTTATTCATTTGGAAAAAGGAAGGTCGCTTCGATGAAGAACGTAAAACGTATCGCATTCTCCGGTTTGTCGTGCCTGCCCCTCGCCGCGTTGCTGGCTTCTTCCCCTGCGCACGCCGTACCAACGCTGTACCTAGGCATGAACGGCGGCACCATGGAGCGCCTCTATGCGGATCAGGTGCTGCCTGCTTTCGAAAAAGCCAACAACGTAAAAGTCGTGATTGTGCCGGGCACGTCCTCTGACATCCTTGCCAAGGTTCAGGCCAGCAAAGACAACCCGCAGATGCACGTCATGTTCCTGGATGACGGCATCATGTACCGGGCGATTTCCATGGGCCTGTGCGACAAATTACAGCCAAGCCCATCCCTGGCTGACCTGCCGGCCAAAGCCAAAATCAAGGACGAAGCGGCGGCAGTGAGCCTGGGCGTCACCGGTCTGGCCTACAACACCAAGATGTTCAGTGAAAAAGGCTGGGCGGCACCGACCTCGTGGATGGATCTGGCAGACAAGAAATTCAAGGAGAAAGTGGTGTTCCAGTCCATGGCCTCATCGACCTTCGGTCTCCACGGTTTCCTGATGTTCAACCGCATTCAGGGCGGCAGCGAAACAGACGTGGAACCGGGCTTCAAGGCCTGGCCGAAAACCATCGGGCCGAACGTGCTGGAATACATCGCCAGCTCGGCGAAGATCTCGGAAATGGTCCAGACCGGCGAGGCAGCCGTCTTCCCGCTGACGCCGACCCAGGTGACTGCCTTGAAGATCAAAGGCGTGCCGGTGGAATATGCACCGCCTAAGGAAGGTGGCGTGGTGCTCAACGTGGCCGAATGCGCCATCGCTAAAAATGACCAGCCGGAACTCGCGCAGAAACTCGCCGCTTACCTGCTGACCCCGGAAGCTCAGGCGCCAGCACTTGAGTTTGGTGACCAGATCCCGTCCAACCCGAAAACCCCGACCAGCGAGAAAACCAAAGGCCAGGTCGCGGCCATGAACAAATACCTGGAGACCGCCGTCACCATCGACTGGGATCAGGTCAACCAACTGCGCCCAGAATGGAACGCCCGTTGGAACCGGTCGGTAGAGCGATAGGTTACACCCACCGCGATAAGGGCGACGCGGACTGTCTGGCTTACCGAAGTGTTCTTATCGCGAGCAAGCTCGGCTCCTACAGGGATCCAGTCCTTTCAGGGCCACCGCGCTATCGTTCATCGCGGGCAAGCGCGCTCCTACGGGATCTGTAGGCTTTCGTTGGAGCGAGGCTTGCCCGCGAATCAGCCGATCGCCTACCCCTGTGGGAGCGGTGCTTGCCCGCGATTAAGGCGACGCGGACTGTCTGGCTCACCGAGGTGTTCTTATCGCGAGCAAGCTCGGCTCCTACAGGGATCCAGTCCTTTCAGGGCCATCGCGTTATCGTTCATCGCGGGCAAGCGCGCTCCTACGCGATCTGGGGCTTTCGTTGGAGCGAGGCTTGCCCGCGAATCAGCCGATCGCCTACCCCTGTGGGAGCGGTGCTTGCCCGCGATGAAGGCGACGCGGACTGTCTGGCTCACCGAAGTGTTCTTA